>WNGQ01001946.1_pt1 | contig 25818 bp, 22 predicted proteins | sample 5407661 | NCBI WGS metagenome assembly WNGQ01 (sample SAMN13153382, study PRJNA577476) | soil metagenome | isolation source: 60 cm soil or saprolite under Garry oak tree replicate 2 | place: USA:California | collected 2016-06-15 | reverse complement strand
CCGCTGGGCGAGCGCCTGCAGCAGGTGCAGGGCCACGTCAGGACGGCCGGTGAGCCAGCTGCGCAGGTCGTCATGGGCGAGCGCGGCGAGGCGGCTGTCGGTGACCGCGATCGCGCTCGCGGTCCGAGGTCGCGGGTCGAACAGCGATAGCTCCCCGAACATCTCGCCCGGGCCGAGCACGCTCAGCAGGTTCTCCCTGCCGTCCGCCGCTGCCCGGGTCAGCTTGATCTTGCCGTCGAGTATCACGTAGAGCTGGTTGCCGGAAGCTCCCTCCTCAAACAGCCGCTCGGCGCGAGCAAGCTGCACCACGGTGACGCCGGCCTGCAGCGCGGCCGCGCTGTCGTCGTCGAGCGCGTTGAACAGCGGCGCTCGCCTGAGTACGTCATCCGCGTGATCCACGGGTGCCTCCTCGCCTGCGTCGCTGCTCAACACCCAGTGTCACCTCAACCCAGTGTCGCCTAATTGTGACCTGCGGGCATCAGTGCCCCCCGTGACTTTCCGCTGAGCTGAGCCGTGCCCGGCACGCCTCGATCTCGGCCTCGGCCTCGGCCTGGCCCACCCAGGTAGCTGTCTCCACTTGCTTGCCGGGCTCCAGCGCCTTGTAAACCTCGAAGAAGTGCTGGATCTCGAGACGGTCGAACTCGGAGACGTCCTCGATGTCCAGCAGGTGCCCCATCCGGGGATCCGTCGCGGCCACGCAGAGGACCTTGTCATCGGCGCCCATCTCGTCCCGCATCCGGAACATGCCGATTGCCCTGCAGTGGATCAGGCAGCCAGGGAACGTCGGCTCGTCCAGGATCACGAGTGCGTCGAGCGGGTCGCCATCATCGGCGAGCGTGTGCTCGACGAATCCGTAGTCCGCGGGGTACCGGGTCGAGGTGAACAGCATCCGGTCTAGCCGGATACGCCCGGTTTCATGATCCATCTCGTATTTGTTCCGCTGGCCCTTCGGGATCTCGATGACCACATCGAATTCCACGATTCCGCTCCCTGCGCACGTAGATGATTAACTCCGTTGCCGGGATGCATGCCCGGCATCTCATGCCGCCGCACGATCAGCATCTCGCGAGGGGAGGAGTCGTGACCAGCCGGCTCCGGCGCGTGGCGCTGCTGACCCTCGCGCTGCTGATCGCGACCACCATGGCGGCCGGTGCCGCGGTCGCGCATCTGCTGCCTGCCCGGCTTGCCCGCTTCCAGATTGCGCGGGTGGCCGGGCATCCGCTGGCGGCCGCCAGCCAGGTGCTCCCGGCGGCGGGCCAGCCGCCAGGCCGGGCCGTAACGCCCGGCGGGCTGACCGCCCGGCTGTCCGGCACGCTCGGCGTGCCTGCCCTGGGCGCGCACGTCACCGCCGTTGTTGCCAGCCTGCCCACCGGCCAGGTGCTGTTCGCCAGGGACGGCAGCTCGCCGTCCGCGCCGGCCTCGACGGCCAAGCTGGCGACCGCGGTGGCCGCGCTGCACGTGCTCGGCCCGGCCGCCCGGCTCAGCACGCGGGTAGTGGCCGGCCGCGGGCGCTCAGCCATCGTCCTGGTCGGCGGCGGGGATCCGACGCTGGCTGCGGGCCGGCCGCCAGCGTCGGACTATCCGCAGCCCGCGACGCTCGCCACGCTGGCCGCGCGAACGGCGCGCGCGCTGCGCGCCGGGCACCGCCGCACGGTGCGGCTTGGCTACGACGGCTCGCTGTACGCAGGCCCGCTGCTCGCGCCGTCGTGGCCGTCAAGCTATGTGGCCACAGGCAACGTCAGCCCGATCACGTCGCTCGAGGTTGACCAGGGCAGGCTGACCAGCGGCGGCTCGCCGCAGGACGCCGATGACCCGGGCAATTTCCGGCCGCGCTCGCTCGCCCCGGCCGCCGATGCCGCCCGTGCGTTCGGCTCGCTGCTGGCCAGTCACGGGATCCGGGTGCGCGGGCCGGTGCGGCCGGCCGCGGCGCCGGGAGCGGGCGTCACCATCGCCAGGGTCGCCTCGCCGCCGGTCGCGCAGATCGTGCAGTGGATGCTGATCGAGAGCAACAACGTGATCGCCGAGAACCTGGCCAGGCAGGTGGCGATCGCCGCGGGCGGGCCAGCCACGTTCAGCGGCGGGGCCGCGGCTGTGACGACAGCCGACCGGCAACTCGGCGTGCGCGGCATCCATCTGGTGGACGGCAGCGGGCTGTCGCCAGATGACCGGATCAGCTCCCGCGCCCTGGTGCAGCTGATCACGGTCGCCGCGCGGCACGCCGAACCCGGCCTGCGGCCAGCCATCACCGGGCTGCCGGTGGCGGGCTTTTCCGGGACGCTCGCCCCCGGCGGCAGCGTCTTCGATGCCGCCGGGCGGCCCGCGCTCGGCGTGGTGCGGGCAAAGACCGGCAACCTGACCAGCGTCGCAGCGCTGGCCGGAGTCGCCTATGCCAGGAACGGCGAGTTGCTCGCGTTCGCGTTCATGGCAGATCACGTTCCCAGGAACGCGCTGGGCCAGGCCGGCCGCGCCATCGACAAGCTCGCCACCGAACTCGCGGCCTGCGGCTGCCGCTGACCGGAGGTGCCGCCGGGGCACGTACGGTGGAGGGGTGAGCAGCGCACAGATGATCGACTGGGATGTGGCCACCTCTACCGGCGTCCGCTGGGCCAGGCCCGGCCCGCAGGTTAGCCGGGCCGAGGCAAGAAAGGTCGTGGCAGAACTGCGCGAGCTTGCGGCTGCCGTGCGCGATCCGGTCCGCGAGGTTACCGGGCTGCCCGGCCCGGCCGACGGCGGCGGCGTCGCCGTAGTGGACCGTCCCGGCTGGATCCGGGCGAACGTGGACGGGTTCCGCGTCGTCTTCGACCCGCTGGTCGAGCACCTGCAGAAGCGGGCGGCCGCCCCGCAGGGGTCGTCGGTCATCACGGCCGTCGGCTCGCGCGTCACCGGCATGCAGGCGGGGCTGATCCTGGCCTACCTGGCGGGCCGGGTGCTCGGTCAGTACGAGCTGTTCCTGCCGCCCGACCCGGACCTGCCGGCCGCCGTCGCGCCGGCCGGGCGGCTCACGCTCGTCGCGCCGAACATCGTGATGGTGGAACGGGAGCTTCGCGTCGATCCGCATGACTTCCGGCGCTGGGTCTGCCTGCACGAGGAAACCCACCGGACGCAGTTCACCTCGGTCAGCTGGCTGCGCCCGTACGTGCAGCAGCAGATGACGGAATTCCTGCTCGCCTCGGACCTGGATCCGGCGTCGATCCTTGAGCGGCTGCGCTCGGCGGCGGACGCGGTGGCAGGCGCGGTGCGCGGCGGCGATGGCGAGAGCCTGATCGAGGCCATCCAGAACGCCAGGCAGCGGGAGATCCTGGAGCGGCTGACCGCGGTGATGACGCTGGTGGAGGGGCATGGCGACTATGTCATGGACGCGGTCGGCCCGAGCGTGGTGCCATCGGTCGCCGACATCAGGGCCCGGTTCAGCGCACGGCGCGGCAGCGCGGGCAGGCTGGAACAGGCGATCCGCCGCATCCTCGGCATCGACCTGAAGATGAAGCAGTACGAGCAAGGGGCGCGATTCGTCCGCGCAGTGGTGGATCAGGCGGGCATGGCGACCTTTAACAAGGTGTGGGAATCGCCGGAAACCCTCCCGTCCAAGGCCGAGATCGCCAGTCCGCGCGCCTGGCTGGAGCGGGTAGACGGCAGCAGCGCAGCCACGGGCTGACCAGTCATGGGCCCCCATCCGGCGGTCGCCCAGGTACGGCTCGGCGTCCGGCAGGCGCTGGCGGGCCTGGCCTCCGGTGATCTCGTGCTCGTTGCCTGTTCCGGCGGGGCCGACTCGCTCGCGCTGGCGGCTGCGCTGGCGTTCGAGGCTCCCCGGCTCGGCCTGCGCGGCGGCGGCGTCACCATCGATCATGGCCTCCAGGCAGGCTCGGCCGAGCAGGCCAGGCGGGTGACCGGCGCGCTGACGGCAATGGGCCTTGAGCCCACGGCGAGCGTCCGGGTCAGCCCGGCCGGGCCAGGCGGCCCGGAGGCGGCCGCCCGGGCGGCCAGGTACGCGGCGCTTGATGATGCGGCTGACCGGGCCGGCGCGGTAGCCGTACTGCTCGGCCACACGCTGGACGACCAGGCCGAGACGGTTCTGCTCGGCCTGGCCCGCGGGTCGGGTGCCAGGTCGCTGGCGGGAATGCCCGCCCGGCATGGGCGTTACCTGCGCCCGCTGCTTGGCGTCCGCCGTACCCAGACCCTGGCAGCCTGCGCGGCACTGAAGCTTGAGCCATGGGCGGATCCGCACAACTTCGATCCCGCCTACGCCCGGGCGCGGGTCCGGCACCAGGCCATGCCCGCCCTGGCCGACGCGCTCGGCCCCGGCATCGCCGAGGCGCTCGCGCGCACGGCCTGCCAGTTGCGCGCGGACGCGGACGTCCTGGACGCGGTGGCCGAGGCGGAGACAATGCGGCTGCGAGATCGCGACGGCGGGCTAGCCGCCGAAGCCCTGGCCTGCCTGCCCGCAGCGATCAGGACCCGGGTGCTGCATGCCGCCGCGATGGCGGCGGGCTGCCCGCCCGGGGCGCTGACCGCGCGGCACGTGGCCGGCCTTGACGCGCTGGTGACCGACTGGCACGGCCAGCGCTGGGCGGACCTGCCAGGCGGCGTCCGCGGCCTGCGGCGGTATGGCAAGCTGACTTTCACCGCGGGGCCGCATGCGCGGGAGCCGGAGAACGCGGAAAACGCGGCCCGAGCGCCTGCAGGCCCGGATAGCGGAACTCGCGGCGCAGGTCGACGCGGATTACGCCGGCCGCGAACTGCTGCTCGTCGGCGTGCTGAAGGGCGCCGTCATGGTGATGGCCGACCTGGCCCGGGCGATGCACCTGCCGGTACAGATGGACTGGATGGCGGTGTCGTCGTACGGCTCGGGCACCAAGTCGTCCGGGGTGGTCCGCATACTCAAGGACCTGGACGCCGACATCACCGGCCGGCACGTGCTTGTGGTCGAGGACATCGTCGACTCGGGCCTGACCCTGTCCTGGCTTGTCGGCAACCTGCGATCGCGCGAGCCGGCGTCCCTGCAGGTCCTGGCGATGCTGCGCAAGCCAGGCGCGCTGCAGATGGACGTCGAGGTCGGCTATGCCGGCTTCGATATCGACAATGCGTTCGTGATCGGCTACGGCCTCGACTATGCCGAGCGGTACCGGAACCTGCCGTTCATCGGCACGCTCGCACCGCAGGTCTATGCCGGGGAACACATCCCGCGATGAAATACGTTTACGTCAGTAGAGGCCAGCCGGGAGCGGGCACGCGCCCGGCGGCGGCTCTTGCGTACCGGCGCCAGCCGGTCCGGTGTACCGTCGAATATCCCTGCGCATCAGCCGGGAAGACAAGGAAACCGCGCGTGGTCACTGGGACGCATGGCACTCCCGCCGGAGGCCGGCGGGTAATGATGATCGTCAGGAGGGGCCGGCTCCGAAGCTGCGGGGTCGTTCGCCGATGGATCTGAAGCGCTACTTCCGCGGGCCGCTCGTCGCCCTCCTCGTCGTCGTGATGCTGTTCTTCTTCGTGGTCAAGTACGCGGGTTCAGGCACGTCATACAAGGCAGCCAGCACCTCTCAGGTGATCAAGATGATCGAGCGGGGCCAGGTTAAGTCCGCCCTGCTGATCGATAACCAGCAGACCATCCAGATCACCCCCTTCAAGGGATCGCCGCTGCAGGCGTCCTGGGTGCAGAACCAGGGCACGCAACTCGCGCAGTTGCTGCAAAAGGAGGTCGACGCCGGCAAGCTGCCGCAGGGCTACAACGTGCAGGTACCCAAGGGCAGCTCGTGGCTGGCCCTGATCGTCGGCTGGCTGCCGTTCCTGCTGGTCATCCTGATCTTCTTGTTCCTGCTTAACCAGATGCAGGGCGGCGGCTCGCGGGTGATGAACTTCGGCAAGTCCAAGGCCAAGCTGGTCAGCAAGGACACGCCGAAAACGACCTTCGCCGATATAGCGGGCGCGGATGAGGCTATCGAGGAACTCCAGGAGATTAAGGAGTTCCTGCAAAGCCCCGGTAAGTTTCAGGCGATCGGCGCGAAGATCCCGAAGGGCGTGCTGCTGTACGGCCCGCCGGGCACCGGGAAGACGCTGCTGGCGCGTGCCGTGGCCGGCGAGGCCGGCGTGCCGTTCTACTCGATCTCCGGATCTGACTTCGTGGAGATGTTCGTCGGCGTCGGCGCCTCCCGGGTACGTGACCTGTTCGAGCAGGCGAAGGCGAACGCGCCGGCGATCGTGTTCGTGGACGAGATCGACGCGGTCGGCAGGCACCGCGGCGCGGGCTTCGGCGGCGGTCATGACGAGCGCGAGCAGACCCTGAACCAGTTGCTCGTCGAGCTTGACGGCTTCGACACGAAGGGCGGCGTGATCGTGATCGCCGCCACGAACCGGCCCGATATCCTGGACCCCGCGCTGCTTCGTCCTGGCCGGTTCGACCGGCAGATCGTGGTCGCGCAGCCGGATCTGGTGGGCCGCAAGGGCATCCTGCGAGTACACGCGCGCGGCAAGCCGATGGGGCCGGACGTGGACCTGGACATGATCGCCCGCCGGACCCCCGGATTCACCGGCGCCGACCTGGCCAACGTGATCAACGAGGGCGCGCTGCTGACCGCGCGCGGCAACCAGACGCAGATCGCGATGGCCGCGCTCGAGGAGGCGATCGACCGGGTAACGGCCGGCCCGAAGCGCAAGAGCGTGCTGCTTTCCGAGAAGGAAAGAAAGATCATCGCCTATCACGAGGGCGGCCATGCCCTGGTCGGGCACGCCCTAGCTAACGCCGACCCGGTCCACAAGATCACGATCATCCCGCGCGGCCGGGCGCTCGGCTACACGGCCTCGGCACCCACCGAGGACAAGTTCCTGGTCAGCAGGGCGGAGATGATGGACCAGCTGGCCATGCTGCTCGGCGGCAGGACCGCGGAGGAACTGGTATTCCACGAGCCAACCACCGGCGCGGCCAACGACATCGAGAAGGCGAGCTCGATCGCCCGCGGGATGATCACCGAGTACGGGATGAGCGAGCGGCTCGGTGCCAGGAAGTTCGGCACCGGGGACGGCGAGCCCTTCCTGGGCCGGGAGATGTCGCACAGCAGGGATTACTCCGAGGAGATCGCCTCCGCCATCGACGACGAGGTGCGCAGGCTCATCGAGGCTGCGCACGACGAGGCATGGGAGATCCTGGTCCAGTACCGCGACGTGCTCGACAACCTGGTCCTGCAGCTGATGGAGCACGAGACCCTGTCCAGGGATAAGGTGCTGGTGATCTTCGGCCCGGTGCGCAAGCGCACCACCCGCGGCTCGTACACGGGCTACGGCAAGCGGCTGCCGTCCGACCGGCCGCCGGTGCAGACGCCCAAGGAACTCGCCCTGACCCGCGCGGACGGCACCGCGCTGCCTGCCGTGGGCAACGGGCAGGCGCCCGGATCCGGTACCGACGGCTCGTCAGCGATCGGCGGGCCCGGGGCCATCGGGCCGTCCGCGACCGGGCCGATGGGCCCGGGCGCGCCTATGTCCGCTCGCGAGCCAGGCGATGGGCCGCCCGGCGGGGCTCATTGACCGGCGAGGAGGTCGATCTCCCGCGCATCGAGCGCGCGGTACGGGAGATCCTGCTCGCCATCGGCGAGGACCCGGACAGGGACGGTCTCCGCGATACCCCGGCCCGGGTCGCGCGTGCCTATGCGGAACAGTTCGCCGGGCTCGGGCAGCGCCCGGAGAACGTGCTGACGACGGTCTTCGACGCGGGCCACGACGAGATGGTCCTGGTCAGGGACATCGAGGTCTATGCCACCTGCGAGCACCATCTCCTCCCGTTCTTCGGCGTCACGCACGTCGGCTATATCCCGAACGAGAAGGGCCAGCTCACCGGGCTGTCCAAGCTGGCCAGGCTGGTGGACCTGTACGCCCGGCGGCCCCAGGTCCAGGAACGCATGACCAGCCAGATCGCGGATGGCCTGATGAGCGTGCTGGAGCCAAGCGGCGTGATCGTCGTGATCGAGGCCGAGCACCTGTGCATGGCGATGCGCGGCGTGCGCAAGCCTGGTGCGAAAACCGTGACCTCCGCGGTCCGCGGCAGCTTCCGCGACAACACCGGCACGCGGGCCGAAGCGATGAGCCTGCTGCTCGGCCGCCGCGGCGGCTGACTTCGCCGCGGCCGCCGGAACGCCGCGCCGCGGGCATTGCGGCGTTTACCCGCGGCAGACCTCGGTGATGACTACGCTGATGCCCCGTGATCAGGGGCTTGGCCAGCTTGTCCGAGATGACTGAACGCAGCGGGCCTGGCCCGGCAGCGTCCGTGCCCGGCGGCGAAGTACGGCCTGCGCGGCCGTCGGTGAGCCGCACGCCGGACCGCAGGCATCAGCGGCGGTGGGTGCCCGTCGCGGCCGGCTGGCTCGCGCTGCTGATCGGCCTGGCGGACGTAGCCGAGGGCGCGGTGCCCGGCATGTATGCGCAGTACCGGCTGCACCGGATCGGCGACCTTGCCCCCGGCGCCCTGACCAACCTCACCCGCACCGCCGACGTGATCACCGGCCTGCTGCTGCTCATGCTGTCGCACGGGCTGCGCAGGCGGAAGCGCCGGGCCAGCCAGGCAGTGATGCTGCTGCTTGGCGCCAGCGTCGTGCTGCACCTGGCGCACTACCCGTACATCGGCCGGGCAGTGGTGACCACCGCGCTGCTCGTCGTCCTGTTCTGCTATCGGCGCGAGTTCTACGCGGTCGGCGATCCGCGCACCCGGTGGCGCGCGCTGGCCGTGCTTGGCTGGCTGGTGCTGGCGGACCTCGTGATCGGGCTTAGCTACATCACGCTGACCAGAGGGCTCAAGGCCGACTACTCGTTAATGCAGCGAGGGCAGTCCGTTATCTACGGGCTATTCGGATTCTCCGGGCCCGCCCAGTTCGGCCCGGAGGGACATGGTGATCTCTTCGACGTGCTGACCAGCGCGCTCGGCCTGTTCACGCTGATCGTCACCGCGTATGTGTTCCTCCGGCCCGCCGAGCCGGCCGGCCGGCCGAGCAGCCAGGATGCGGCCAGGATCAGGGACTTGCTGGACCGGCACGGGGAGCAGGACTCACTTGGCTACTTCGCACTCCGCGATGACAAGAGCATCATCTGGTCGCCGACCGGCAAGTCATGCATCGGCTACCGGGTGCTGTCCGGGGTGATGCTGGCGGCCGGCGATCCGATCGGGGATCCAGAGGCGTGGCCGGGCGCGATCCACGCGTTCCTTGATGAGGCGGCCCGGCATGCCTGGGTCGCTGCCGTGGTGGGCTGCGGCGAGCAGGGCGCTGAGGTGTGGTGCCGTGAGGGCGGCCTGACCGCGCTCGAGCTCGGCGACGAGGCGATCGTGGACGTGGCCAGCTTCTCGCTTGAGGGCCGGGCCATGCGCAATGTCCGGCAGATGGTGACACGGGTCTGCCGGCACGGCTACGTGGCTGAGTTTCACCGGGTCGGCGACCTGCCGCGGGCGGAGATCGACAAGCTGATCAGGCAGGCCGACTCCTGGCGCGGCAGCCCGACCGAGCGCGGCTTCTCGATGGCGCTCGGCCGGGTCGGCGGCCAGCACGACGGACGCTGCGTGATCGCGACCGCGACCGAGGATGGCGCGCTGCGCGCGATCCTGCATTTCGTGCCGTGGGGACCCGACGGGCTCTCGCTTGACCTGATGCGCCGCGACCGGGCGGCGCAGCCCGGCCTGAACGACTTCCTGATCGTCGAGGCCATCTCCCGCGCGCCCGAGCTCGGGGTCCGGCGGATCTCGCTGAACTTCGCGGCCTTCCGGTCCGCCCTTGAGCGCGGCGAGCGGATCGGGGCCGGCCCGGTGATCCGCGCCTGGCGCCGCATCCTGCTGTTCATGTCCCGGTGGTTCCAGATCGAGTCGCTGTACAAGTTCAACGCCAAGTTCTGCCCGGACTGGGTGCCGCGATTCATGGTCTTCCCGAGCACCAGGGATACGCCGCGGATCGGCCTGGCGGCGCTGGAGGCGGAGGCGTTCCTGGTCTGGCCGAACCTGAAGATGCGGCGGCTGGCGCGCAAGCTCGGCCTGGGCCCGCTGCGACGGCTGCAGCCTGGAGGGCGCCGGACCAGGTCTGCCGGGTAGACCGTAGATTGACGCTCATGATGGGCGACGCGCAGCCGGCGACGGGACCGGATCCCGTGCTGCCGGTCCCTGGCCGGGCGGACGCTCCGGCCGTGCGCGGGCTGCCGGATCCGGGCAGGTGCCTTGTCATGGGCGTGGTCAATGTCACCCCGGACTCCTTCTCCGACGGCGGCGAGTACTTCGCGCCCGGCGCCGCGATCTCCCGCGGCCTGCAGCTGGCCGCCGATGGCGCGGACATCATCGACGTGGGCGGTGAGTCGACCAGGCCGGGGGCGGACCGGATACCGGCCGCCGAGGAACAGCGCCGGGTCGGCCCGGTCGTCCGGGAGCTTGCCGCCGCCGGGCTGACCGTCAGCGTGGACACGATGCGCGCAGCGGTGGCGGAGCGGGCGCTCGATGCCGGGGCGAAGCTGGTGAACGATGTGAGCGGCGGCCTCGCCGACCCGGCCATGCGCCGTCTGGTTGCCGCCGCTGGCGTGCCGTACGTGGTGATGCACTGGCGCGGGCACAGCCGGACCATGCAGGACAGGGCGCAGTACGGCGACGTGGTACGCGAAGTCTGCGCCGAACTGCGCAGCGGCGTGCACGCGGCCGTCAGCGACGGCGTCGACCCGGCGCTGATCGTGGTCGATCCCGGGCTCGGCTTCGGCAAGCTAGCCGAGCACAACTGGGCCCTGCTGGCCCGGCTGCCCGAGGTGTCCAGGCTTGGCGGCGGACCGCCGTTCCCCGTGCTGGTCGGCGCGTCAAGGAAGCGGTTCATCGGCCGCCTGCTCGCAGCCGCGGACGGCACGCCGCGGCCGTTCGCAGGCTCCGACGACGCGACGATCGCGCTGACCGCGCTGGCGGCGGCGGCCGGCGCCTGGTGCGTGCGGGTGCATGCGGCCGGCGGCAACGCCGACGCGGTCCGGGTAGCCGCCCGGTGGCGAGCCGCCGGACCGGGGGAAGGCAAGCCGGCGTGAGCACAGACCGGATCGCGCTGCGCGGACTGCGGGCCCGCGGCCGGCACGGCGTGTTCGGCCATGAGCGCACCGGCGGCCAGGAGTTCGTCATCGACGCCGTGCTCTGGACGGACACCAGGGCGGCCGCGGAGGCCGATGACCTGTCCCATGCCGTCGACTACGGCGCGCTGGCCGACCGGCTGACCGCCATCGTCGAAGGCGAGCCGGTCCGGCTGATCGAGACGCTGGCAGCCCGCCTGGCTGCCGCGTGCCTGGTCGGCGGCGGCGTGGCGGAGGTGGAGATCACGGTGCACAAGCCGCAGGCCCCGATCGCGCATCCGTTCGATGACGTGGCCGTGACGATCCGCCGGAATCGCGGATGACCGGGGCCGCAGAGCCGGCCCGGCCGGTCCGCGTGGTGCTTGCGCTCGGCAGCAACCTCGGCGACCGGCTGGCGAACCTGCAGGCCGCGGTGGACGCGCTGTGCGGGCCGCCGGGGCTCGGCTTCGTCGCGGTCTCCCCGGTGTACGAGACCGCGCCGGTCGGCGGGCCCGGCCAGCCGGACTTCCTGAATGCGGTGCTGCTGGCCAGCACCGCGCTGCCGGCCCGCGCGGTGCTCGACCGCGCGCACGCGGCGGAGGCGGCCCGCCGCCGGGTCCGCGGGGTCGCCGGGGGGCCGCGCACGCTGGATGTCGACATCATCAGCTACGACGACGTGGTCAGCGATGACCCCGCGCTGACGCTGCCGCACCCCCGTGCGCACCAGCGGGCTTTCGTCCTCGCGCCATGGCATGACGTGGACCCGGACGCCAGCGTGGCCGGCCACGGCCGGGTAGCGGACCTGGCAGCGGCCGCCGGGAGCGCCGCGGACGGCGTGCGCCGGGTGCCCGGCCGCCTGCGGCCGCCGCCGTGACCGGGCACTGCCCGCCGCCGGGCCGGACGGCGAGCCGGTGACTCCGATCCGGCCGTGGCCGCTGGTGGTGCTGACGATCTGCTCAGCCGTGCTCGGGTGGCTGGTGATCCGGCTGACCTACTCCTCCTTCCCGCCGCTGCCGTGGACGGCAGTGCCCGCGCTGCTGCTGCTCGCGGTGGCGGAGGCCTGGAGCGGGCGGAGCGTGCGAGCACGCATCCAGCGGCGGCCAGGCGCGAAGCCGGTCGAGGTGATCGCCGTGGCCAGGATGGCCGTGCTGGCCAAGGCCAGCGCGCTGGTCGCGGTCATCTTCGGCGGGCTGTCCGCTGGTTTCCTGAGTTACCTGGGCGGCCTGCTTGACAAGCCGGCGCCACGAACCGACGCGATCACGGCGGGCGCCACCCTGGCGGCCGCCCTGGCCCTGACCGCGGCGGCCCTCTACCTCGAACGCTGCTGCCGGGCTCCCGATCCGCCGGGCGACGACGCAGCGGAGTAGCCAGGTCAGGCTCCCCGCGTCGGCCCGGCCGCGGATATGCTGATCCTCGCCGTCCGGTACCGGCGAGGACTGGAACGAGATGAGCAATGACGACCTGAGCGGCCCGTCCGCCGCGCCAGCGGGCGACCGCGGGCCGCACCCGGCCCGGCTTCGGGTCGGCGTTGTCGGCGCAGGCCGGGTAGGCAGCGTGCTGGCCGTCGCGCTCGGCCGGGCCGGGCACCGGATCACGGCCGTCTCGGCCGTATCCGATGCGTCCGTCCGGCGGATCCGCAGGAACCTCCCCGGCGTGCCGGTGCTGCCACCCGATCAGGTCCTCACCGGCGCCGATCTGGTGCTGCTTACCGTGCCTGATGACGTGCTGCCAGGCCTGGTGGCCGGCCTGGCCTCGGCCGGGGCGCCGCTGCAGGGCCGCCTGGTCGCGCACGCGAGCGGCAGGCACGGGCTCGGCGTGCTTGAGCCTGCCGTCCGCGGCGGCGCGCTGCCGCTCGCGCTGCATCCGGTAATGACCTTTACCGGGCGGCCGGATGACATCGACAAGCTGGCCGGGATCTGCTTCGGCGTCACCGCGCCTGAGCCGCTCTGCCCGGTGGCCGAGGCACTGGTGGTCGAGATGGGCGGGGAGCCCGTCCGGATCGCCGAGGAGCACCGGGATCTTTACCACGCCGCGCTCGCGAGTTCCGCCAATCACCTGGTGACACTGGTCGCGCAGGCAGCGGAACTGCTACAGCAGGCCGGGGTAGCCAATCCGGGCCGGATGCTCGGACCGCTGCTGTCCGCCGCGCTCGACAACGCGCTGCGGCTCGGCGACGCGGCGCTGACCGGACCGGTTGCCCGCGGCGACGCCGAAACCGTGGCCGGCCACATTCAGGCGCTGCGGGCCGCGTCCCCGGCGGCGGTGGCCGCCTACGTCGCGCTGGCCAGGCTCACCGCCGACCGGGCGCTCGCTGCGGGCACGCTCGCCACCGCGGACGCACAGCGGCTGCTAGACGTGCTCGCCGGGGTTCCGCGGTGATCCCCGTCCTGGCCAGGACCAGGGCCGGGCTGGCAGCGGCGCGCGGCGGCCTGGCCGGGCCGGTAGTGCTCGTCCCGACGATGGGCGCGCTGCACGACGGGCACCGGGCACTGCTCCGCCGCGGCAGGCAAATTTCGCTCCCAGACGGGGCAGTGGTGGTTTCCGTCTTCGTCAACCCGCTGCAGTTCGGGCCCGGCGAGGACTTCAGCCGCTATCCGCGGGCGCTGGACCGGGACATGGCGGTCTGCGGGGAAGAAGGCGCAGCGGTCGTCTTCGCGCCGGATCGCGGGCAGATGTATCCGGTCGAGCCCGCAGTCACGGTCGATCCTGGCCCGCTGGGCCAGCTACTCGAAGGAAAGTCCAGGCCCGGCTTCTTCGGCGGCGTGCTGACCGTCGTACTCAAGCTCTTCCACCTGGTCCAGCCCGATGCGGCGATATTCGGCGAGAAGGACGCGCAGCAGCTTGCCCTGGTCCGGCGGATGACCGCCGACCTCGACCTTGGCGTCGAGATCGTCGCGGAACCCACCGTCCGGGACTCCGGCGGCCTGGCCATATCGAGCCGGAACGCCTACCTGTCTGGCCCGGAGCGGACGGCGGCACTTGCGCTGTCCCGAGCGCTGACGGCGGGCCTGCAGCGGGCACGGGCCGGCCGGGCGCAGGTGCTTGCTGCCGCGCAAGCAGTGCTCGACCACGCCGCCCGCGGGAACCCGCCGCTGCTGGCCGACTATCTCGCTCTGGTCGATCCGGCCACGTTCGACGACGCGGCCGATGACTATCGGGGCCCGGCGCTGCTGCTTGTGGCGGGCACGGCCGGATCCACCAGGCTGATCGACAACATGCCGCTGCTGATCGGCGGCCCGCAGTGACAGCTCAGGAGACGGGGGTGAGACCGCCATGCTGCTGACGATCGACGTGGGCAACACCAGCACCGTGCTCGGCATCTTCGACGGCGATGAGGTCGCCGAGCACTGGCGCATCGCCACCGTCCCGGATCGGACCGCCGACGAACTGGCCGTCATCCTGCAGGGCCTGCTCGCGCAGAGCACCCTGGTCAAGGAGCCTGAGGTGACCGGTATCGCGCTGTGCTCCACCGTGCCGTCTGTTCTGCATGAGATGCGGGAGATGCTCCGCCGCTACTACGACGACCTGCCAGCGATCATCGTGGAGCCGGGGGTGAAGACCGGCGTGCCGGTGCGGATGGACAATCCCAAGGAAGTCGGCAGTGACCGGATCATGAATGCGGCCGCGGCCGCACACCTGTACGGCGGGCCAGCCGTGGTTGTCGACTTCGGCACTTCGACCAACTTCGACGCGGTCAGCGAGCGGGGCGAGTTCGTCGGCGGCGCGCTCGCGCCGGGCATCGAGGTATCGGTCGACGCGCTGTCCCGCCGGGCCGCGCAGCTGCTCAAGGTCGAGCTGGCCCGCCCGAATCGCGTCATCGGCCGTAATACGGTCGAGGCTTTGCAGTCCGGCATCATTTTCGGGTTCGCTGGCCAGATCGAGGGCATTGCGCGGCGGATGGCGAAGGAACTCGCCCCCGCGGACCCGGACTCGGTCACCATGATCGCCACCGGCGGGCTCGCGCCGCTTGTCATCGACGAGGTAGGGCTGATCGACGTCTACGAGCCCTGGCTGACGCTGATCGGCCTGCGGCTGACGTTCGAGCGCAACACCGCGGATGGCTAGCAGCCGATGGCTGGCGGCCGCGGATGGCCGGCGGCCGCGGATGGCCGGCAGCGGCGCAAGCCTGGCCGGCGGCAGCCCGGCGGTAACCGGGCTGCAGTCCGCGGCGGACGGCCGGTAACCTCGGGCAGATGACAGCGGATCAGGCTGGCAGTCAGCGGCCGGCCGGGCCGGCCAGAGAACTTCCGGAGCAGATGCAAGTGCGCCTGGCGAAGCTCGATGCGATCCGGGCCGCCGGGGCGGATCCCTACCCGGCCGGCTATCCGCGCACCGCGACCATCGCCGAGGTACGGCGCCGATTCGGTCACCTGGAGCCTGGCGCGGCAACCGGCGAGCGGGCCGGCATCGCCGGCCGGGTCATGCTCTATCGCACCAGCGGCAAGCTGTGCTTCGCCACGGTCCGGGACGGCACCGGCGACCTGCAGGTGATGATCTCGCTGGACCGGGTCGGCGAGGACGCCCTGGCCGCCTGGAAGGCCGACGTCGACCTCGGCGACCATGTCGGGGTGACCGGCGAGGTCATCACCTCGCGCCGCGGCGAGCTCTCGGTACTCGCCGATTCCTTCGCGATTACCGCCAAGGCGCTGCGGCCGCTGCCGGACAAGCATGCCGGCCTGGCGGATCCGGAATCGCGGGTCCGGCAGCGCTACGTGGACCTGATCGTCAACCCCGAGGCGCGGCGGATGGCCGAGCTCCGGGCCGGGGTCACCCGGTCACTACGCGAGGAACTGCACCAGCGCGGGTTCCTTGAGGCCGAGACGCCGGTCCTGCAGGCGCTGCATGGCGGCGCGAACGCGCGGCCGTTCGTCACCCATATCAACGCCTATGACATGGACTTGTACCTGCGGATCGCGCTGGAGCTTTACCTCAAGCGACTGGTAGTCGGCGGCATCGAGAAGGTCTACGAGATCGGCCGGATCTTCCGCAACGAGGGCGCCGACGCCACCCACAACCCCGAGTTCACCATGCTGGAGCTGTACGAGGCCTACGGCGACTACGACTCGGTGGCGACGCTGACCAGGGAGCTGATCCAGGCGGCGGCGCTGGCCACGCTCGGCGGCACCGAGCTGCGCAGGCCGGACGGGACCGAGCACGACATCGGCGGTGAGTGGGAGCACAAGACGGTGCACGGGGCGGTGTCCGAGGCGCTCGGCGAGGAGGTCACCCCGGACACCGGCGAGGAGCGGCTGAGGAAGCTGGCAGCCAGCGCCGACATCCGGCTGGAGGCCGGCTGGAACCGCGGCCAGGTGCTCCTCGAGCTGTACGAGCAGCTGGCCGAGAAGCGGACAGCGGCGCCGACGTTCTACCGCGACTTCCCGGTCGAGGTGGCGCCGCTCACCAGGGCGCACCGCGAGGATCCCAGGCTCGCGGAGAGATGGGACCTGGTGGCGTTCGGCACCGAGATCGCCACCGGCTACTCGGAACTCGCTGACCCGGGCGAGGAGCGGGCGCGCCTGACCGCGCAGTCGCTGCTCGCCGCGGGCGGCGACGCCGAGGCCATGCAGCTCGACGAGGACTTCCTGCGGGCACTGGAGTACGGCATGCCGCCGACCGGCGGGATGGGCATGGGCATCGACCGCCTGCTCATCCTGCTCACCGGTGCGAGCATCAGGGAGACGATCCTGTTCCCGCTGGTCCGGCCGGAATAGCCGAGTTCCCCGGCCGACCGGAATAGCCGAGCTCCCCGGCCGGACGGGATAAGCGAGCTCTCCGGCCGGACGGGATAAGCGAGCTCTCCGGCTGGACGGGATAAGCGAGCTCTCCGGCTGGACGGGATAAGCGAGCTCTCCGGCTGGACGGGCAGGCTGCTCAGCCGACGATCCGCACAGCTCCGACGTAGGCGCTCCAGAAGATCGGCTGAACATGCACGGGCTGGCCGAACGTTGACGCGTCCACCATCAGGCCATTGCCGATGTACATGCCGACGTGGCTGATGTCAGCGAAGAAGAACACAAGGTCACCCGGCTGCAGCTGGCTTCGGGAAATGTGCACGCCGGAGTTCCACTGTGCCCCGGTGAAATGCGGCAGGCTGATCCCGATCTGCGCGTACGCCCACATGACGAGGCCGGAGCAGTCGAAGACGTTCGGCCCGGCGCCACCCCATACATAGGGATCGCCGCGCTTGGTCAGCGCCCACCTGAGTGCCTGGACGCCGACCGAGTTGCCGGGGATCTTGAAGTTCGGGTACTGGCCGGTCTGCCGGAAAACCGCCATGGCACGTGCGAACGCAGCACCGTTCAGGACGTTCTCCTTGCGCTGGATCGCCTGGACCTTGGTGTTCATCTGGGCAGCAAGCAATTTGGCCTTGCGGGCCTGCTGCTGGGCGGTCAGCCTGGCCCGCTCGGCGGCGGCCTCGGCCGCGACCAGGCCGGTCACCTTGTCGCCGTTTTCCTGCTGAAGCTGGAGCATGATCGATGCCCGGTTGATGAACGACTGCGGGTCGCTGCTTTGCAGTAGCTGCAGCGCCGGGTCGAAACTGCCCGTCATGTAGCCCTGGGCGGCGATCTGGCCGACCGCGACCCGGCCGGCGCTGAGCTGCCTGGCGTCCCGCGCGGCGGTCTGCCTGGCGATCCTGGCCTCGGCTTTCGCCTCGGTGAGCTGGATCTTGAGCCCGTCGTACTGCTCGCTGAGGCTGGCGATCTGGTTGGACAGCTTGGCGGCCTTAGCCAGCAGCGCCTTGAGGCTGGCAGGCGTCGGGGCCGGGTCCGCGCTGGCGGCCACGGCCGGCAGCGCGAAACTGGCCAGCGTCGCCGCCGCGGCCAGCATGACGATGCTGCCCCGGGCCCGGCGCGACCTGGCTGTCCGGTAAGACCCGCCGCGGGCGCGATTCCCCCGCGAACGACTTTCGGCCTGCCTGCCGGTGGGCAAGCGCTCCACGTGCGGTCTCCTCTCCTCGGCCGCCTACCGGGTTAGCTGACGGGTTCGGGCCGGAGCAGCCCTACAGCGGCCGCCGGAGCGAGCACGGCCGCCGATTCACCCCGGGGAAAAATGGGTCCCCGGCTCCCTGGGACGCGGGGTCGCGCACCAGGAACTCGGCGGGTCGTGTCAGCCGCCCCGGGCGGGGCAGCTGACAAAGGGGTAACAGCGTTGGAGACTAATCGAACCAGGGCCTGCCGCGAACCAGAACGACAGAAGTTCCGGACTTTGCTGCAGTGTCGACTGTGACTGGCTTTTACCTCGGTGCAGGCATCCGTGATTTGCGCGTTATCGGGCGCTGGCTGAGCGGCGGCCGGATCTTATAACGGCACTACGTAATTGCTTCGTAACACTGCGTTGAACCCTGGTGGAATTGCCGCGCAGAATGTTCAGAGCAGCCGGAGTTGCCGCCCGGCAGGCCGGCCTGACCGGGGCGATGCCAGCCGATCGAGCAGTGCCGGGTCGATGGCGGTGAGGAAGGGCGACGGGCCCGCGGCCGCAGACCTGCCGTGCCGTCTGCGCCGGGCGGCGCAGGTCAGGAATAGCCGGGCTCGGGCCCGGGTCATCCCGACAAACAGCAGCCGCCGTTCTTCGGCCAGGTGCTGGCCGGATAGCGGGGCGGCGCCGGGCAGCCGGAGCGGCAGCAGGCCGCTCTCGCAGCCGGCCAGGAAGACGGTGCCGAACTCCAGGCCCTTGGCGGCGTGCAAGGTCAGCAGCGTGATGGCGTCCGCCCGCGGATCCAGGGCGTCCGCCTCCGCGCCGAGGGCGATCTCGGTGCGGAACTGATCCAGGTCGCTGCCGCATCGGCGGGCCAGCGGGAGCAGCAGCTGGCCGGCCGACCGCAGGTCTATCGCCCAGCCGCCAGCGGCAGCCCGGCCCGGGCCGTTGGCGGCCAGCCTGCGGACCGCAGACCGGAGCCTGGCGGTCACCGGCTGGCCGTTCTCCCCGGCTCCGCCTGCATCCGGCCTGCGGCCGGGCCCGGCGCTCGCCAGCCGCAGCTCCCCGAGGATCTCAGCTACGCCAGTCCTGCGCTCAAGCAGGTCGTGCGAGCTTTTCTGGAATGGCAGCCCGGCCCGCGCAAGCGCCTGGCCGAGCGGGCCGGCCTGGGCATCGGTCCGGTACAGGATGGCCATGTCTGACAGGCCGATACCGTCCTGGCCGGCCCCGTCCGAGCGGCCGCTGTCCAGCGAGTGGAAAGACGATCCGCCCAGCAGGCGGTCTATGGCCGCGGCGATCCAGGCGGCCTCGGCGTGCTCGTCGGCCGCCTCGTGCCAGGTGACCGGGGCGCCAGCCGGGTGAACGGCCTCGAGACGGCGATCAGGGACCAGCGTCGCCGGGGCTATCGCCTGCGCCGCGGCGGTCACGATGGCCAGGCTCGCCCGGTAGCTCCTGGTCAGCTGCCGGGTGGCGGAGCTGGCGAAGTCAGCGGCGAAACGCAGGAAGAAGCCCACGTCCGCGCCGCGGAAGCCGTAGATGGCCTGGTCCGGGTCCCCGATGGCGGTGAGCCCGCGGCCGTCGCCCGCCAGCAGCCGCAGCAGGTCGTACTGCCCGGCATCGATGTCCTGGTACTCGTCCACGCTGATCAGCGGCCATCGGTCGCGCAGCCGGCCCGCGAGTGCGGGATCGGCGTGCAGCAGTGCGGCGGGCAGTTCGACAAGGCCGTCGAAGTCGACCAGGTCACGGGCCCGCAGCGCCGCCGTGAACAGGTCCCGCTGCGTCGGGTCGGCTGCTGCGTCGGCGAGCAGCCGCCGGCCGTCCCGCTCGGAACCGGCCAGCTCTGCCGCAATCTTGAGCCGTGCGGCGTCGTCAGCGATCTGGAAGCCGCCGGTCAGCCCGGCGCGCTCGTAGTGATCCCGCAGGATCATCAGGCCGAGGCCGTGGAAGGTGGTGACGGTGATCTGCCCGGCCTGCTGCGGGGCGACCGCGGCCAGCCGCTCGCGCATCTCTCGCGCCGCCCGCCGGCTGAAGGTGATCGCCAGGCCCGACCCCGGTGCCGCGCCGCGCTCGGCGAGCTGGTGCACGATCCGGTGGGCCAGCGTCCTGGTCTTGCCGGTGCCCGGCCCCGCGATGATCATCAGCGGGCTGCCTGCCAGCATCGCCGCGCGCTGATCAGGATCGAGGTCACCCGGCGGAGCGCGGCGAGGAAGCGCCGGCTGCCCGTTGCCGGGCGGCCGGCCCGGCGGGCCGCCCGCCCGGCCAGGCAGCGCTGGCCGCGGCAGCTCCGATGGCGGCAGCTCCGATGGCGGCAGCTCCGATGGCGGCAGCTCCGATGGCGGCAGCTCCGATGGCGGCAGCTCGGATGGCGGCAGCTCCGATGGCGGCAGCGGCAGCTCGAACAGCGGTGCGGACTGCTCGAGTTCCCCGGGACCGAACAGGCGCAGCACGCCGTATTCGCCGTCATACCCGGCTTCCCGCCGCACCTCGCCACGGCGCAGGCGAGCGACCGCCTCGGCCAGCAGGCTGCCACCGGTCCGGCCGAGATCGCGCAGCGGAACGTCGCAGAGGATGCCGAGTTCCGGGCCGAATGCAGCGACGAGCCTGCTGACCTCGGCACCGACTTTCTTGCTCTTCGGGCCGGTTGCCAGGATTTCGCCAACGACCTGCGGCAACTGCACCAGATTAGTGAACCGGGCCGCGCCGGGCGGCCGATAGCCGGCTGGCCGGTCAGCAAGCTCAGCGACTCTGTGCAGCACGCCGACGGTTACCTGCTTGCCACACTCAGGACAGCTCCCGTCGCGGGATCTGGTCTGCGCGGGCTCGAAGCGCACGCCGCACTTCCGGTGCCCGTCCAGGTGGTACTTGCCCTCCTCCGGATAGAACTCGACCGTGCCAATCAGTCCGTTGCCCGTGCGCAGCGCGTCCGCCATCGCGAAGTAATCAAGGCGCGTACCGAACGTGGTCGCCTCGCGACCGAGCATCGGCGGAGAATGCGCGTCTGAGTTGCTCATCAGGCGATAGCCATCCAGTGCCGAGCACATCCAGTTCATCGGCGGATCCGAGGACAGCCCGGTCTCGATTGCGAAGACTTCCCCGGCCAGATCGGCGTAGCAGTCCGCGACCGAATCGAAGCCCGATTTAGAACCGAGCACCGCGAACCACGGTGTCCAAACGTGAGCCGGCACAAGATAGCAGCCCGGCCCGCCGTCAAGGGTGATCTCGAGCAGATGACGTGAGTCGAGCCCCAGGATCGGCCTGCCGTCCGATGCCAGATTCCCGATCTTCGATAGCGCGGCAGTGATGCGGTCGGCTGCCCCGAACGCTGGCGCATACAGAAGATGGTGCACCTTCCTGGTCCGATCGCCGCCACGGTAGATCGTGCAGATCTCGGCTGACAACATGAAGCGGACCTGCTGATCGCAGCTCGGCGGCAAGGTGCGCCGTACCCGGTCCGCAATCCCGGGACGGAGCCGGAAAAGGCCCGGCTCGGCGGGAATTAGCTTTTCCTTCAGTTCCTCCGCCCAGGCGGGGTGGGTGAAATCGCCAGTACCCACAACGGTGATGCCCTTGCGCAGTGCCCACCACGCAAGGTGCTCTATGTCACAGTCCCTACTGCAGGCCAGGGAGAACCTGGAGTGGATGTGCAGGTCGGCATGGAACAAGCTGTCGCGGTCCGCTCTGGGGGAAACGGCGCCAGGCGCTGCGCCTAGTCTGATATTGCCATGGCAGGCCGTCCCGGATGCGCAGTTCCGCGTACGCTCCCCGGCGCGACCGCGCCATGGCTAGTGCGTGACAATGCGAAGGGAGTTGCCGCTTGGCCGCCCGCGGCCGCTACCGTGGCCTGGTCAGCCGGCCTTGACCGAGGAGGGCGCAGTGCTCGGTGACCTAGCGGTGCTCACTCCGCCGCTGGTCGTCTGCGCGGCTTTGCTGATCGCCATCTGGGCGTTCCTGCGGCATGAGATGGGTACCCGCGGCCGAGGCGGCGATGGCCAGCGGCCGGCCGATATTTCAGACAACGACCAGATCCCGGATCGCGGAATCGGCGAGTCTGCTACGGCGCCCGATGCAGGGACTGGCAATGATCCGCACACCGAAACTGGGCAGGGCGGTTGCCTGCCCCGTCAGTGAAGTTGGCTGTCTCGTCAGTAACATGTCCCGGGCACTACTGCCCGGCACCGCAGGCATTGTCGAGGTGGCTCAGGCTGCTGATTACGGAGAGTTACTGCGAACTTCCGGAATGCCGTCATTCCCGTACTAGGCGCAACTCGTGGCGTGAATCGCGGTGCCGTGAATTGTCAGGCGCAACGGTTCTGGTATATGTTTGGCAAACCTAAAATGCCTGCTGCAGCGGAAGGGCTGGATCTCATGGCACGGAAGATTACGACGACGGTCGTCTGCGACCTTCCCCACGATGGCGAGGTCGTGAGTAAGGAGACAGTTTCGTTCTCCTTTGAGGGAACTGCGTACGAGATCGACGTGTGTACTGCACACGCGAAGGAACTGCAGGACAAGTTCAGCGCATACACCGGCCACGCGAGGCGCGCTGGCACCGGCGGCCGCAGGCGCCGGGCTCGCACCGGCCCCGGTCGCGAGCGGAGCGCGGAGATCAGGGCCTGGGCCCGGCAGCGCGGGCACAAGGTGAGCGAGCGCGGCCGCATCCCGGCGACGATCATCCAGGAGTACGAGGCCGCTCACTAAGGCGCACCGGGCAGCGGGCGCGTAAGGCCAGCGCCCAGGGGGTCCCGGCCCGCTGATCGCTCGCAGCGCAGTTTCCAGTTAGCGGCGTGCCGCGCGCAGATACGCGCGGCACGCCGCTAACTGATACTCCCGCCTGATACTCCCGCTAACTGATACTCCCGCGCCGTTCGCTTCCGGCGTACCTGGGAACACCTCCCTGGTGGCCTAGGTTGGATGGGGTGAACGCCCTCCGCCCGGGGAACGTTTACATGTGCGACATATCGCATGGGTAACGTCGCACGGGTAACGTCGTCCGGCGCGCGGGCTAGCATGCGGAAGGACGGGGCAAACGCAGATTGCCTCCCCGACCGCTCTGTGAGGGAGCGACGAGATGTTCGAGAGGTTCACCGACCGGGCGCGGCGGGTTGTGGTCCTGGCTCAGGAAGAGGCCAGGATGCTCAACCACAACTACATCGGCACGGAGCACATCCTGCTCGGCCTCATCCACGAGGGTGAGGGCGTGGCCGCCAAGGCGCTTGAGTCGCTCGGGATCAGCCTGGAGGCGGTGCGCCAGCAGGTGGAGGAGATCATCGGGCAGGGGCAGCAGGCCCCGTCCGGGCATATCCCGTTCACCCCGCGCGCGAAGAAGGTCCTTGAGCTCTCGTTGCGGGAGGCGCTGCAGCTGGGGCACAACTACATCGGCACCGAGCACATCCTGCTCGGCCTGATCCGCGAGGGTGAGGGCGTCGCCGCGCAGGTGCTGGTCAAGCTGGGCGCTGACCTGAACCGGGTCCGCCAGCAGGTGATCCAGTTGCTGCACGGCTACCAGGGCAAGGAGCCGGCCGCGGCCGGCGCGCCGTCCGAGGCGGCGCCGTCCACCTCGCTGGTGCTGGATCAGTTCGGCCGGAACCTGACCGCGGGCGCGCGCGAGGGCAAGCTCGATCCGGTGATCGGCCGGGAGAAGGAAATCGAGCGCGTGATGCAGGTGCTGTCCCGGCGCACCAAGAACAACCCGGTGCTGGTCGGCGAGCCCGGCGTGGGGAAGACCGCGGTCGTGGAGGGGCTGGCCCAGAAGATCGTCAAGGGCGAGGTGCCGGAGACCCTCAAGGAGAAGCAGCTCTACACCCTGGATCTGGGTGCGCTGGTGGCGGGCTCCCGGTACCGGGGTGATTTCGAGGAGCGGCTGAAGAAGGTCCTGAAGGAGATCAGGACCCGGGGCGACATCATCTTGTTTATCGATGAGCTGCACACGCTGGTCGGGGCGGGCGCCGCGGAGGGCGCGATCGACGCCGCGTCGATCCTGAAGCCGATGCTGGCCCGCGGCGAGCTGCAGACGATCGGCGCGACCACGCTGGATGAGTACCGCAAGCACCTGGAGAAGGACGCCGCGCTTGAGCGCAGGTTCCAGCCGATCCAGGTGGCCGAGCCGACGATCTCGCACACGATCGAGATCCTCAAGGGCCTGCGCGACCGCTACGAGGCGCATCACCGCGTGTCGATCACCGATGACGCGCTGGTCGCCGCGGCCCAGCTTGCCGACCGCTACATCAGTGACCGGTTCCTGCCGGACAAGGCGATCGACCTGATCGACGAGGCGGGTTCCCGGATGCGGATCCGCCGCATGACGGCGCCGCCTGACCTGCGCGAGTTCGACGAGAAGATCGCGGACGTGCGGCGGGAGAAGGAGTCGGCCATCGACTCCCAGGACTTCGAGAAGGCCGCGGCGCTGCGTGATACGGAGAAGCAGCTGATCGCGAAGAAGGACGCGCGCGAGAAGGAGCGTCGCGCACGCTCGGGTTCCGCGGCGTGTTCGTGCTGGCGCTGGTCCCCCTGGCGCTGCTGCCGCTGCTCCGGCGCTGGATCGAGGAGCCCGACCGGTTCGCCGTGGCCGCGGCCGGATCCGGGCATCCGATCCCCGTGCTCGGCGCCGTGGCCAGACCGTTCCGCCGCCACCTGGCGGTGATCGTGGTACTGGCCTTCGCCGTCTCGGTGATCACAGGACCGGCCAACACCTTCATCTTCTTGTTCGCGCAGACATCTTCTTGTTCGCGCAGAACATCCTGCACCAGCGCGGCATCGTGACGGCGGGCATGGTGGCGGGCGCCGGCGCCGCCGGGCTAGCCGGGTTGCTCGCCGGACGGTGGCTGGCGGACCGGGCGGGCCGGCGCCTGACCGGCGCGCTGGCCATGGTGGCCGTGGCCCTGTTCGCCGCCCTGGCCTACACCGGCTCCGCTGCGGCGCTGCTGGCCGGCTACATCCTCGGGGTGTTCGCCGGCTCGGTCTTCGCCCCGGCGGCCGGGTCGCTGGTCAACGAGCTGTTCCCCACACCGGTACGGGCCTCGGTGGCGGGCTGGTCGCTGGCAGCGGGCGTGCTGGGCGCGGTGACCGGCCTGGTCGTATTTGGCGCGGTGGCCGGCGCCGGCAACCGGTTCGGAGTCGCCGGGCTGGTCACCTTCATGCCCGCGGCACTGGCCATGGTCCTCTTCTGGCTGCTCCCCGAAACCCGCGGGCGCGAGCCGGAGGACCTGTGGCCCGGCCCGTGAACGGACCTCCCGAACGCCCGGCACCTACACGAACCCGGCCAGTTCGACTGCGACATGCCGGCAGCCGGCTGACTGGCAGACCGCGCGAGCGACCAAGGCCGATACTGCCGGCAGCCTCCGCCCGGGTCGCGGCCACCTACCGCAAATGAACGGCCAGGTCGAACCGTCGGCCGATTCGCTCGCTGAGGCTAGGCCGCGGCGGCGGCTCACCCAAGTCCGCGCCCATGTCTTGCAGAAAGCGCCTGCGCGCTCCCGGGCTCGTGTCCGTGCTCATAGGGCGCCGCCCGCTGTTCGCTGCTGCCGACTGCTGGTAGACCGAGGTATTGAAGTCCGAAGGCAACACCTCGCCACATTCACCGCAGACACACCATTGGTCATCCCCGTTTCGCTGGCGCTCCCTGGGAGAGCCGCGACGATCTCAGACCAGCAGGCGCGGACGGCCGAGGGCGAGCCCCAGCGCCTCCGCGAGCGGCGAGCCTGCCAGCATCGCCAGGCCAGCGCGTATCAGCGTGGACGTGCGGAGTTCCCTGATCTGGGTGTCTTTCGCGGCGAGCGAGTCGATCCACCGCTGATGACGTTCCGCTGCGGTGAGCGGCAACCCCGGTAGCGTTTCTGCGGGGTCGGGCATGCTCCAGTCTCAGCCCGGCGACCCCTC
>WNGQ01001317.1_pt1 | contig 25819 bp, 26 predicted proteins | sample 5407661 | NCBI WGS metagenome assembly WNGQ01 (sample SAMN13153382, study PRJNA577476) | soil metagenome | isolation source: 60 cm soil or saprolite under Garry oak tree replicate 2 | place: USA:California | collected 2016-06-15 | reverse complement strand
CGGACACGCTCGGCGTGCTGCTCAAATATCAGGACGACATCGCGCGGCTCGAAGGCACCAAGGCCAAGGAGCTGCTCGACGAAGTGCGGGCGCAGCTGCGCGCCGCGGAGTGAACTGCAAATCCGCCGACGATGATGGATCAATCCGGTTCCCCTCACCCCGGCCCTCTCCCCAAGGGGGAGAGGGAGGCCGGCCGGCTGGCGCAGAACATCGTCTATTTCGCCCGGGCGCTGCGCGCCGCCGGCATCCCGGTCGGGCCGAAGACCATCATCGACGCGCTCGACGCGCTCAGAGCCGCCGGGGTGGGCACCCGCGAGGATTTTTATTGGACGCTGCATGCGGTGTTCGTGAAGCGCCACGAGCACTCGATCCTGTTCGATCAGGCGTTCCGCCTGTTCTTTCGCAAGCGCGCCTATCTCGAGCGGCTGATGGCCATGATGATGAGCCAGGTGCCGGCGCTCGCGACCGAGGCGCCCAAGCCCGCGTCCCAGCGCGTCCAGGAAGCCTTGTTCGCCGGCCTCGACGAAAAACGCGTGCGCCAAAACCCCGAGATCGAGGTCGACGCGCGGCTGACGATGTCGGAGAACGAGATCCTGCAGAAGAAAGATTTCGCCCAGATGACGACCGCGGAGATCGCCGCCGCCAAGGACGCGATCGCCCGGCTCGTGCTGCCGCTCGACGAGCTGCGGACGCGGCGGCTCGCGCCGCATCGCCATGGCCACATCATCGATATCCGGCGCACGTTGCGCTCGAGCCTCAAGGCCGGCGGCGCCTTCATCGACCTCAAATATCTCGGGCCCAAGACCAAGATGCCGCCCATCGTGGCGCTGCTCGACATCTCCGGCTCGATGAGCCAGTACACCCGGCTCTTTCTTCACTTCCTGCACGCCGTCACCGACGCGCGCAAACGGGTGACGACGTTCCTGTTCGGAACCCGGCTGACCAACGTCACGCGCGCGCTCAAATCGCGCGACCCCGACGAAGCGCTCGCGGCCTGCTCCTCGGCGGTGCCCGACTGGTCGGGCGGGACGCGGATCGCCACCTCGCTCCACAGCTTCAACAAGAAATGGGCGCGCCGCGTGCTCACCCAGGGCGCGATCGTGCTGCTGATCACCGACGGGCTCGAGCGCGATCCGGACGACAAGCTCGCGTTCGAGATCGATCGCCTGCACCGGTCCAGCCGCCGCCTGATCTGGCTCAATCCGCTGCTGCGCTTCGACCGGTTCGAGGCCAAGGCCAAGGGCATCCGGGCGATGCTGCCGCACGTCGACGAGTTCCGGCCGATCCATGATCTCGAGGCCATCGCCGATCTCTGCCGTGCGCTTTCCGCCGATGCGGCGCGGCCGATTCCGCCGCGGCAATGGCTGCGGCAGGTCGCTTGAGCGGCAATTCTCCGGCATTGCCGGACCGCGGCGCTCCAACCATATTCCGGTACAGTCGATCAATGGAGGAAGTCATGCTGGCGCGCGACGAGGAGATCCTGAAAGCCGCCGAGGAATGGCGCCGCAGCGGGCGCGGGGTCGCGCTCGCGACCGTCATGGAGACCTGGGGCTCGGCGCCGCGTCCGGTCGGCGCCAATCTCGTCATCGACGAGGAGGGGAATTTTCTCGGCTCGGTGTCCGGCGGCTGCGTCGAGGGCGCGGTGGTCGCCGAAGCGCTCGATGTGATCGAAAGCGGCAAGCCGAAGGTGCTGGAGTTCGGCGTCGCCGACGAGACCGCCTGGAACGTCGGCCTCTCCTGCGGCGGCACCATCCGCGTCCTGGTGGAGAAAATCGACTAGGCCGTGTTGACGGTTTTTAGTCATTCCGGGGCCGGCCCCCGGATCGGGTCCGGGGCAGGCTTCGGACGGAACCAGGAGCCCATGAACACGACGCGCGCAGTTCGGAAGGCGGGTGTTCATGGATCCCGGATCGCCTCGCTGCGCTCGGCTTCCGGGATGACGGCTCAGGGAAAACGATGCGTCTCGAAATCCTCTCCGCGCTGAATGCCGAACGCGCCGCACGCCGCGCCGCGATCGTCGTCACCGATGTGGAAAGCGGCGCGCAGCGATTGGTGAAGGCCGCCGATGTCGCGGCCGATCCGCTCGAAGACGTGCTGAAAGAGCGGCTGCGCTCCGGCAAGAGCGGCGTGGCGGAGACGAGCGAAGGCCGGGTGTTTCTCACGGTCCACGTGCCGCCGCCGCATCTCGTCATCACCGGCGCCGTGCACATCAGCCAGGCGCTGGCGCCGATGGCGAAGCTCGTGGGCTACGACGTGGCGATCGTCGACCCGCGCACCGCGTTCGCGACCAAGGAACGCTTTCCCGACGTGCCGATGCTGGCCGAATGGCCGGACACGGCGCTGCCGCAGTTGGCAGTCGACCGCTACACCGCCTTCGTCGCGCTCACCCACGATCCCAAGATCGACGATCCCGCGCTCATCTTCGCGCTCGCGCGCGATTGCTTCTACGTCGGCGCGCTCGGCTCGAAGAAAACGCATGCGCGCCGCATCGCCCGACTCGAGGCACAGGGCGTGACCAAGGAGGCGCTCGCCCGCATCCGCGCCCCGATCGGGCTTGCCATCGGCGCGGTGTCGCCCGCCGAGATCGCGGTCGCGATCCTGGGCGAGATCACCGCGAGCTTGCGGGTGCCGGCGGAGAAAGTGTCATGAAATTCGGCCCGATGAGTCTGGCCGAGGCGCTCGGCGCGATCGCGGTCCATTCCATCCGCAAGGGCGACCTGGTGCTCAAGAAGGGAACGCGGATCGGCGAGGCCGAGGCGGCGGCGCTGCAGGCCGCCGGGATCGAGGAGATCGTGGTCGCGCGCATCGAGCCGGGCGATGTCGCCGAGGACGAGGCCGCGGCCGATATCGCCGCCGCCGTCGCCGGCGATCTGGTCCGGGTCGACCGCGCCTTCACCGGACGCGCCAATCTGTTCGCCGAAGCGGCCGGCGTGCTGCTGGTCGACCGCGCCGCGATCGGTCGCCTCAACCGCGTCGACCCGGCGATCACGCTCGCGACGCTTGCGGCGTTCGCGCCGGTCGTGCCCGGCAAGATGATCGCGACGGTGAAGATCATCCCGTTCGCGGTCGAGGCGCGATCGCGCGACCGCGCCGTCGCCCTCGCCAATGCGGCAAAGCCGCTGGTGCGGGTGGCGCCCTACCGGGTGAAGAAGATCGGCGTGGTGTCGACCCTGCTGCCGGGCCTCGCCGACAAGGTGATCGAGAAGACGCTGAAGATTCTCGGCGATCGCATTGCGCCCGCGGGCGCCGCGATCGTCGCCGAGCGGCGCGTGCCGCATGAGAGCCGCGCGCTCGCCCAGGCGCTCGACGAGGTGCTGCGCGCCGGCGCCGAGCTCGTGATCGTGTTCGGCGCCTCGGCGATCGCCGACCGCCGCGACGTCATTCCGGCCGCGGTCGAACAAATCGGCGGCAGCATCGGGCATTTCGGCATGCCGGTCGATCCCGGCAATCTGCTGCTGATCGCGCAGGCTAAGGGCCGGCCGGTGCTCGGCGCGCCCGGCTGCGCGCGCTCGCCCAAGGAGAACGGCTTCGACTGGGTGCTGATGCGGCTTTTGGCCGGGCTCGAAGTAAAGGGCGAGGACATCGCCGGCATGGGGGTCGGCGGGCTCCTGATGGAAATCGTGACGCGGCCGCAGCCGCGCGAGGTGCCGCCGCCCGTAGCCGCTCCCGCGCGGTCCGCGGCCCGGCGCGTCGGCGCGATCGTGCTCGCCGCCGGACGCTCGACCCGCATGGGCGGGCCCAACAAGCTACTCGAAACAATTTCCGGCAAGCCGCTGGTGCGCATCGCCGCCGACGCGGCGCTTCGCTCGCGCGCCGACCCGGTCGTGGTGGTGACCGGGCACGAGCGCGCCAAGGTCGAGGCGGCGCTCGCGGGCCTCGACCTGCGGCTCGTGCACAATCCGGATTACGCGCAGGGGCTCTCGACCTCGGTCAAGGCCGGGCTCGCGGCGCTGCCGCCGGAGGCGGAGGCCGCGATCGTGTGCCTGGGCGATATGCCGCAGGTGACGAGCGCGCTGATCGACCGCCTGATCGCCGCATACGATCCGGAACAGAACGCGCTCGTCGTACTCCCGACGTTTGCGGGCAAGCGCGGCAACCCCGTGCTGTGGTCGCGCCGCTTGTTCCCGGACCTGATGGCGCTCGAAGGCGACGTCGGGGCGCGGCATCTCATCGGCGCCTACCAGGAGGTCGTGATCGAGCTACCGGTCGAGAACGCCGCCGCCATGGTCGACATCGACACGCCGGACGGGCTGCGCGCCGCCAAGGCGGAAATGGAGCGGGCGTAAGGAGCTAACGTACTCCCAACGTTGGTGTGCTATGTTGATGCCATGACGAAAGATCAGGTAAAGAAAATCCTCGATCGGGTGCTGACCTGGCCGCCCGAGCGGCAGGCGGACCTCGCGCACGTAGCCGAGCTCATGGAAGCGCAGGACAAGAGCGCGTTGCAGCTCAGCGACGAGCAGCTCGCCGAAGTGCGGCGCCGCCGTGCGGAGAAGAATCCCAAGAGCATCACGCTCGCCGAGTTCAACGAGCGGCTGCGGCGTCGTTACGGGATATGAAGGTCATCATCCGCCAAGCGGCGGAAGACGATCTGGATCGCCTCCCAGATATGGGCGAACGCGCAGGCCGTGTCATTGCGGTGATGCTGATGATCACCCCCGCTTCGGCTCGGTGGGGGCCGTGGTGTCGGCGGCGAGCGAGCGGCGCAATGCTTCGGGATCGACCGCGATCTTCAAGCCGGCACGCTCCTGCTGCAGCAGCATGGCCGAGCGCGAGTCGCGCTCGCCCCAGCCGCGGTTGAGCGCCTCGGTCATTTCCTCGAGCGCGAGATTGCACACCCGCATCGGCACCCCGAGCTCGCGGCCGAGCGCGGTCGCAAGCGATACGTCCTTGTGCGCGAGGCGGAGCGCGAACGCCGGCGGGTCGTAGACGCCCGGCAGGAATTGATCGATCAGCGCATCGAAGGTGCGTCGCCGCCCGACCGCGCCCTGGCGGATCGCCTCGAACAGGGTGAGCGGATCGACCCCGGCCTTGACCCCCATGGCGAAGGCCTCGGCCAAGGCGACGTTGAGCGCGTAGCCCGCGCAATTGTGCACGAGCTTCGCCACGGTGGCGTGGCCGATCGGCCCGATGTAGCGCGCCTGGTCGCCGATCGCGTCGAGCACTTTCTTGTGGCGCTCGAAGATTTCGCGATTCCCGCCGATCCACAGCGCGAGCTTGCCGGTTGCTGCGCCGCGCGGACCGCCGCTCACCGGCGCGTCCAGCATGTGCGCGCCTTTCTCGGCGAACGCCGCGTGCAGTTTCTGCACCAGGCTGCGCGAGTTGGTCGAGAGATCGAAATAGGCCGCACCTTTGCGGATTCCGGCGAGCAGTCCGTCGCGGCCGAGCGCGACCGCCTCGACCTCGGGCGGTCCCGGCAGCGAGGTGAACATCACGTCGGTCGCGGCGGCGACCTCGCGCGGCGTATCGGCCCACACCGCGCCGGCACCCACGTGACGCGCGGCAGCCTCGCGCCGCGCATCGTGCACGGTCAATCGATAGCCCGCCTTCTGCAGATTCGCCGCCATGCTGGCACCCATGGTGCCGAGACCGATGAATCCTATTTGCATTGCCGTTTCACCTCGGTTGGAAGCGTTCTCATGGCTCAGTCCAGGCCGCGTTGCGGCGCCCCGGCGACGCCGATAGCATCGATCGTTCGAGAGCAGGGAGCCTTCGCGTGCGCGCCCATCGCATCGTCATGATGAAACCGGGACCGCCGTCGGTCCTGCGCTACGAGCAGCACGATATCCCAGCGCCGGGACCGCACGAAGTCCTCGTCAGGCAGACCGCGATCGGGCTGAATTATATCGATATCCAGCACCGCACCGGCCGCTATCCGCTTCCCGCCTATCCTTCGCCGATCGGCATGGAGGCGGCCGGCACCGTCGAGGCGGTGGGCAGCGCGGTCGATTCCTGCAAGCCGGGCGATCGCGTGGTCTATTCCTCGATGCCGATCGGCGCCTATGCCGACCTGCGCCTGATGCCGGCGGATCGGCTGGTGCCGCTGCCGCCGGCGATTCCGGACGCGCTCGCGGCGGCGATCTTCACCAAGGGCATCACCGCGCATTATCTGATTCACACCACGTTCGCGGTGCGACCCGGCGACCATATTCTGGTCCATGCCGCGGCCGGCGGCGTCGGGCTCGTGCTGTGCCAATGGGCCAAGCACCTCGACGCCTATGTGATCGGCACGGTCGGGACCGAGCAGAAGGCCGCGATCGCCCGCGCGCATGGATGCGATGCCGCCATCGTCTACACCCAGCAGGATTTCGTCGACGCCGTCATGGCGCTGACCGACGGGAAGGGCGTGCCGGTGGTGTTCGATTCCGTCGGCAAGGACACGTTCGCGAAATCGCTGCGCTGTTTGGCGCCGCGCGGCGTGCTGGTCTCTTTCGGCACCGCATCGGGGCCGGTTCCGCCGTTCGATGTGTTCGAGCTCAACCGGCTCGGTTCGCTCTATGTCACGAGCCCCGCCTTCGCGACCCATACCAAGGAGCGCGGCGAGCTGCTGCGGCGCGCCGGCGCGCTGTTCGCGGCGATCGAGGCCGGCATCGTGAAAATCGAGATCGGCCGCAGCGATCCGCTGGCCGAGGGGCACGCGCGCACGAGGAACTGCAGGGGAGGCGCACCAGCGGCCCCGGCATCCTGGTGCCGTGAGTATGTTTTTTGCGTCATGGCCGGGCTTGTCCCGGCCATCCACGCCTCGTTTGAGTTGCGAGACGTTAAAGACGTGGATGCCCGCGACAAGCGCGGGCATGACGGAGAGGATAAGTGGATTCGATCGAGACGCCAGCTAGGCCTTGGGCTCGGCATCGAGGCGCACCGCGATCTCGTCGAGGCCGGGCCGCGCCGCCGGATAGCGCTGCATCACCAGCGGATCGTGGCCCGGAATGATATGCGCCGGCGTGCTCGCGAGTTTTTCCAGCTTGCCGTAGCCTTCGAGCGTGTCGCCGACGTTGTAGATGGTCGGGAACAGCCTGCCTTGCTCGCGGTGCGCATAGAAATGCGTGGCGTCGGACGCGAGCACCACGAAGCCGCGGCGCGTCATCACCCGCACCGACTGCAGGCCCATGGTGTGCCCGCCGATCGCATGCACGCTCAGGCCCGGCGCGATCTCGTCCGCGCCGTCGTGGAACCGGACCCGGCCCGCGAACACGCGCCGCACCATGGCGGCGACGTCGTCGGCCTCGAAGGAATTGCGCAGTGCCGGATGACACATGCACCGGCCGGTGCAATACGCCAGCTCGCGCTCCTGAATGTGGTAGGTCGCGTTGGCAAACGCCTCGAAATTGCGGGCGTGATCGTAATGCATGTGGGTGACGATCACGTCCGCGACCTCCGCGGGCTCGATGCCGATCGCCCGCAAGCCCTCGGCCGGCGGCCGCAGGGCCTCGCGCCCGCGCTTGCGCGCGCTCTCGGGATTGAAGCCGGTGTCGACCACATAGGTCTTCCCGGCGCCGACGATCGCCCAGACGTAATAGTCGAGCGGCATCGGTCCGTCGTGCGGATCGCCGCCGATGAAATTCGCGCTCGCCAGCCGATCGTGCCGGCCGTAGCGGATCGCATAGACCTCGTAGCTTTGCATCAGGCGCGCGCCTTCACCTCGACGCCGGCCCAGTCCTCGATGCATTTGACGATCGCGGTGAAATCGCTCGCCGGGCCGAGCTCCGCGTTGGCGAATTGCCAGAGCTGGCGGACGGCGGCGCCGACCCACATCTGCACGCCGAGCGCCTCGGCCTCCTCGAGACAGAGCTTCACGTCCTTGTACATCAGCCCGGTGGCGAAGCCGTAATCGAAGCTGCGCGGCAGCACCGATCGCGGGAACTTGTCCTGCGTCGCGGTGTTGCGGCCGCTGCCGGAATTGATGACGTCGACCATGACCTGCGGATCGAGCCCGGCTTTGACGCCCATCACGATCGCTTCCGCGGAGATCGCCATCGCGGTCGCGGACAGCAGATTGTTGGCGAGCTTCATCGTCTGTCCCATGCCCGGCCGCGCGCCGATGTAGAACACCTTGCCGAACGCGTTCAGGACCGGCTCGAACCGCTCGAACAGTGCGCGCTCGCAGGCCGCCATCACCGCCAGCGTACCCTTTTGCGCGCCTGGGACGCCGCCGCTCACCGGCGAATCGATCAGCGCGATCCCCTTCGCCTTCAGGCCCGCCGCAATCGCCTGCGTCATGCGCGGCCCCGTGGTCGAGAGATCGATCAATGTCTTGACGCGACCGCCCGAGGCGATGCCGTTCTCGCCGAGCGCGACCTCGCGCACGATGTCCGGCGTGGGCAGGCTCACGATCACGGCCTCGACTGCCGCCGCAAGCTCGCGCGCGGAGGCGGCCGAAACCGCGCCGCGGTCAACGAGCGGCGCCGTCGCCGCCCGATTGGTGTCGAAGATCGTGAGCTTGTGGCCGGCATCGATGAGCCGGCCGGCCATCGGGCCGCCCATCCGGCCGACGCCGATGAAGCCGAGATGCTCCGCCATGCTGTCAGGCTCCCCACCTCTGCCCGTGCCCGGCCATGTGCCGGGCGTTCACGACTATTTGCTCACCCAGATCGGCTTGGCGCTGCCCGGGCCTTCCGGATAGACGGTCACCGGCTGGCCCTTCTGCCATTGGAAGATGACGAGCGGCGCGTCGACCCGGCGGCCCTTGTCGTCGAACTTGAGAAAATTGCCGGCGAAATATCTCGCCGCGCCCGCCGTGGTGTCCATGGTCCGGATCGCTTCGGCCACCTTCTTGCGGTCGGCCACGCCGGCCTTCTCGACCGCTTCCTTGAGGATCCAGACGTGGCCGTAGGCGCACAGGCTGTCCTGGGTGAGCCACGGCTCGCCGGTGCGCTTCTTGAACTCGTCGATGAGCTGGCGTTGGCCCTCATTGCTCCAATTGGCGACGGTCACCAGCATGTTCTCCATCACGTCGGCGCCGGCGACCTTGGCGAGCTCGGGCGCGCCGAGATGCGCGCCGTTGCCGACGACCGGTAGGCGGCTCGCGGGAATGCCCATCTCGGCGAGCTTCTGCATGATCTGCGAATCGTCGGGAATGCTGGTCGAGATCACCCACAGAAAATCCGGCCGCGCGGTGCGGACCTTCGACACCAGCGGCGTCGCGTCGGACAGCGGCGGCGTGTAGATCTCGTCGACCAGCACCTTGAGCCCGGCCTTCTCGAAGCCGCCGGCCCGCATCGGCTTCATGAAGCTGACCGGCGCGGCGGTATTGTCCTGAAGGACGGCGGTCGTGGTCGGCTTCTTGCCGGTCGCGCTCTCGGCAAGCTTCATCACCGTCGGCAGCGCCAGCTCCGATTGGCGGTCGCCGGTTGCCGAGGTCTGGAACACATAATGGAAGCCGCGACCGGTGATCTGGTCGGAATAGGAAAGCGTGAGCCACGGCAGATCCGCGCGCTCGGTGACCTCGGTGACGGCAAGGGTGAACGAGCTCAGCCAGGCACCGAACCCGCCGACCACGTTCGGCTCCTGCGCGACCAGACGCTGGGCGGCGTTCTTGGCCTTTTCCGAGGAATCGCCCGCATCGGAGATGATGAGCTTCATCTTGGCGCCGCCCATCGATTTGATGCCGCCGGATTTGTTGATGTCGTCGATCGCCATCTCGGCGCCCATGCGCTCCAGCACGCCCTGCCGCGCCCACGGGCCCGACAGCGGAACGATCATGGCGATCTCCACGTCCTTGCCCTGCTGCGCCGAGGCATGTTCGGCCGATATGGCCGCGCTGCCGATGAGCGCCGCAGACAGCAACGAGATCCATTTGATTTCCCGCGACATCGAATCCTCCCTTGAATTCCTATTCGCAACCTGCCGAGATCGGATCGTCCGCCGACAAGTCATGCGATCCTTCGAGCACGACCCGGCCGGTTTCCGGAACATAGCCGAAATCGCAGGCTTACACTCCCTTCGCCCGCTAATGCGCCGGCAGCAACAGGAATATGCGGCGGCCGCAATGGTGACTGCAAGGCCCAACGGATCGAGGGCGTGCGCGATCAGCACTTGGCAAGCTGGGTGAACATGACGATGCTTGGCCCGCTGCCGCACGCTCGAGGAACGAAGGGATGGCCGGTCGAGGATCCGTAGCAGTCGTCGGCGTGGGGCACACGCGCTACGGCAAGTTGCCGGAATACGATGCATATGAGCTCGGCCTGTGGGCGCTGAAGGAAGCGCTCACCGACTCCGGTTTGCGTTTCGAGGACGTTGACGGACTGATCGTCAACCGGATTCCGGATTATCAGCGCTTCTGCGAGATCGCCGGACTGAACCCCTCCTACGTGAGCATCACCCCCGGCCAGGGTCGTTTCTCCGGTATCTGCATCGAGACTGCCGCCGCGCTCATCCGCGAGGGCCTCGCCACGATTGTCGCGCTCGTCTACGGCAACAACGGCCGCTCGGGCGGAGACCGCTATGGCGGCGCGGACGACACCTACGGCAGCGGCGGTGGCCGGCAATGGTTCGCCTATGGCATGACTTCGCCTGGGGCATTTCACGCGCTGATGGCGCGCCGCCATATGCAGCTTTACGGCACCAGCGCGGACCAGCTCGGCATGGTGGCGAAGACGTTTCGCGATCACGCGGCGCTCAATCCAGCGGCGGTGATGCGCAGCCCCTTCGCACTTGCGGATTATCATGCCTCGCGCTTCATCTGCGAGCCGCTGCATCTCCTCGATTATTGCCTGATCAACGACGGCGGCGTCGCGCTCATCCTCACCTCCGGCGAGCGCGCCCGCGACCTCGCCCAGCCGCCCGCCTATCTGCGCGGCTGCGGCATGGCTACGGCACTCGCGGGCTCCAGCTTTCCGCCCGACGATTTCTGGCGCGAGCCCATGGGGAAAGCGGCGACGGCCAGCTTCGGACAGGCCGCAATCGATCGCACCGATATCTCGACGCTCATGATCTACGACAATTTCACGCCGACCGTGCTGTTCTCGCTCGAGGGCTTCGGCTATTGCGGCGTGGGCGAGAGCGGACCGTTCGTCGCCGAGGGCCATCTTGCGCTTGGCGCGCGGTATCCGACCAATACGTCGGGCGGCCATTTGTCCGAATCGTACATGCAGGGCTGGGCGCTCAATCTCGAGGCGGTGCGGCAAGTCCGAGGCGCCTGCGGCGAGCGTCAAGTCAAGGATTGTGCGTTTGCGCACTACATGGCGGCGGCGCCGGTCGTGACCTCGACCATCTACGGCAGGGATGCGTCGTGAGGCCGCTGCCGAATATCGACGATGCCGACCGGCCGTTCTGGCAAGCGCTGCGCCATGGCGAGGTGCGCGTCCAGCGCTGCAAGAATTGCGGCGCGCACCGCTTTCCCGCGACGCGATTCTGCCCGCACTGCCGTTTCGAGGGCTTCGAGTGGCAAGCAGTCGCGCCAACCGGCGTGCTCGAGACCTGGTGCATTTTTCATCGCGCCTATTTCGAAGATCTCGCCGTGCCTTACACGGTGATCCAGGTGCGGCTCGACTGCGGCGTGCGGTTGTTTTCCAATCCGGTGGAAGTCGAGACCGATGCGCTGCGCATCGGAATGCCGGTCGAGGCCGTGTTCGAGGACATAACGGCGGACATAACTCTGTTGAAGTTCAGGCCGCGGAAAGATCGACCATGAAAGCCATCGTGGTGCGCGCGCCGGGCGGGACCGACGTGCTCAAGGCCGAGAAGGTTCCCGATCCGAGGCCCGGGCCGAAGGACGTGGTCATCCGGGTCGATGCGTGCGGGGTGTGCTTTCACGACATCGTCACGCGCAACGGCACGCTGAAATTCGGGGTGCAAATGCCGTGCATTCTCGGCCACGAAATCTCCGGCACCGTGGTCGAGGTCGGCAGTGACGTGCGCGGCTTCCGCAAGGACGATCGCGTGGCGACCGTGCAGCGCTATCACATTTGCGGTGCGTGCCGGTATTGCCGCAGCGGGCGCGAGCCGTTGTGCCCGGACCGCAAGTTCACCGGCGATTGGGGCATGGTCGGCGGCTATGCGGAATACGTCGCGATCGAGGACGACAACGTCGCGCTGGTGCCCGAGCAGGTTGCGCTGCAGGACGCCTCGATCGTCGCCTGCGCGATCGGAACGATCCTCAACGCGGTCCGCGAAGTCGGCCGGTTGGCCGCGGGCGAAAGCGCACTGGTGACCGGCGCCGGCGGCGGATTAGGCATGCACGCGGTGCAACTCGCTCGCCTTGCCGGTGCCTACGTCGTCGCGCAGACCACCTCGCCGGACAAGGCCGACCGCATCCGCGCGCTCGGCGCTCACGCCGTGATCGTGCACGCGCGCGGCGAGGATTTTTCCGGCGCGGTCAGGAAGGCGACCGGCGGCCACGGCGTCGACGTCGCGATCGACAATGTCGGCAGCCAGCTGTTCGAGCCGATCCGCCGCAGCATGGCGATCGGCGGGCGCTGGATCATGATCGGTCAGTTGAGCGGCCAATTCGTGCCGTTCAACCCCGCGCAGCTGTTCCTCAAGAGCGTGTCGATGCTGAGCGCGACCAGCACCACCCGCAGGCAGCTCGAAGACTGCCTCGCGCTGGTGGCGCGCGGCGCGGTGAGGCCGGTCATTTCCATGGCGATGGCGCTGGAAGGCGCGGCGCAGGCGCATGCGCTCGTCGAGGCCGGCAAAGCCACGGGCCGCATCGTGCTGCGTCCGAACGGGTGACGGGGGTGAACCTCGACGCCGCCATCGTCGGCATCGGCAGCAGCGCATTCGGGCGCGGCCTCCCGGACAGTCAGCTCCGGCTTGCCGCAGTGGCGTTCAGGAATGCGCTTTCCGATTCCGGGCTCCAGCGCCGCGATGTCGACGGCCTGTCGATCCATCTCGGCTGGCCGCTCGGGCCGGACTACGACCGGATCGCCGAGGGCCTCGGCCTCGATATCCGCTACGTGAATCAATCCTGGCTGCACGGGCGCTTCGTCACGAACGCGCTCCAGCATGCTGCATTGGCGGTGTCCGCGGGCCTCGCCGACGTCGTCGCTTGCGTGACCGCCGTCAGCTTCACCCGCGAGCGCGGCTTCCTGGGCGGTCCCGGCGACATCGAGGGAAACCGCGAGGAGGGCGGCACCCACGGCGAGGCGCCGCCCTATGGTCTCACCGCGCCGGCGGGCGGTGCCGCGATCGCCATGCAGCGTTACATGCACGTCCACGGCGCGACCAGCGCTCAGCTTGCAGCCGTGCCGATCGCGATGCGCAACCACGCCCGAAAAAATCCGCGGGCGATCATGCGGGAGCCGCTCACGCTGGCCACACATCAATCATCGCGGATGGTGGCCGATCCGCTGCGCCTGTTCGATTGTTGCCTGATCAGCGACGGCGCGGCAGTGGTGCTGATCGCGCGCGGCGACCGCGCACGTGACTTGCGTCAAAAGCCGGTGCGCATCGTCGGCATGCAGGGGACCCGCGCCGGCCGCGACGAGTTCATCTTTGCGCCACGCGCGCTCGGCATCAATCAGCAGTCCGCCCGCCGCGCTGCGGCCCGGCCGGTCGACCTCGAAGCGTTCGCGCAGGCGGGCGTCGCGCGCGAAGACGTGCAGGGCTTCTACACCTATGATGCGTTCTCGCCGCTCGTCTTGTTCGCGCTCGAACGGTTCGGCTATTGCGGGCCGGGCGAGGCGGCGGCCTGGGTGCAGGACGGACGCATCGAACTCGGCGGCACGCTGCCGATCAACACCTCGGGCGGGCTCTTGTCGGAAGCCCATGTGGCCGGATGGAACTCGATTTGCGAAATGGTCAGACAGCTGCGAGGCGAGGCGGGAGCGAGCCAGATCGCCGGTGCCAAAGTGCTGCAATGGGGCACGGCGTGGGGCGATTGCGTCATCCTGACGGCGTGAGGAGGCTGCAGTGAGCGCTTACGAAAAGCCGCGCCCGCGCATCGGACCGGATAATGCGCCGTTCTGGCAGGGCTGCCGCGCGCATCGGCTCATGCTGCCGACTTGCCGGGCATGCGGCACACCGCATTTGCCGCCCGGGCCAGTCTGTCCGTTCTGCTTCTCCGATGAGATCGCGTGGCAGGCAGCATCGGGGCGCGGACGAATCAGCACCTGGACGATCGTCCACAAGGCGTGGTTCCCGGCATTCAAGGACGAAACGCCGTATAACGTCGTGCAGGTCGAGCTCGATGAGGGACCGCGCCTCACCTCGCGCATCGTCGGCGCCGGCGAGCAGAAACTTCAGATCGGTCGGCGAGTCGAGGTCGTGTTCACCGATGTCGACGAGGAACTGACCCTGCACGGTTTTCGCCTCGTGGAGGCATGAGGTCTTAGCCGGAGTACAGCGGCTCCGGCAGACCCCTGACGCCGACATCGAGCGCCAGCAGGCCTCCGGCGTACGCCTCGGCCGCGAGCTTGTCGGGCGCGAGACGGAACCGCGCTGTCGTCACATAGAGCATCCCAAGATCGGCGCCTCCGAACGCGCAGGCCGTCGGCCGGCTCACCGGCAGCGGCACCGTTCGGTCGACCCGCCCGTCCGGCGCATAACGGATCACACAACCGGCGCCGAACACTGCGTTCCAGACGAAGCCTTCGGCATCCACCGACGAGCCGTCGGGCACCCCGGGGCGGTCGCCCATGGTGGCGAACACGCGACGCGGGCCGATCGCGCCGTCGGCGAGATCGAAGTCGTAGACGAAGATGGTCTTCACGTGACTGTCGGCGAAATACATTTTTGTATCGTCCGGGCTCCAGCACACCCCGTTCGCGACCCAGATGTTGTCGTCGACCGCGTCTAGATGCCCCCGCTCGAGCCGATAGAGCCGGCCGCTCGCGGCCGCCATCGTCTTGCTCATCGAGCCGACCCAGAATCTTCCGCGCCGGTCGCAGCGGCCGTCGTTGAGGATGTTGACCGCGCCGCCGGCCTCGGGATCGTCGATGCGCTCTAACCTTCCGCTCGCCGGATCGTAATGAGCGAGGCCGCCGCGCGCGGCGATCAGCATTCCTCCACCCAGGCATGGTGCGAACGAGCCGAGCTTTTCCGGCGGTGTCCAGGTCTGCAGCTCGCCGCTCGCGGGGTCCAGGCGATGCATGGCGGGCTTGAATGCATCGATCCAATAGAGCGCCCGCTCGACGGGATGCCAGCGCGGAACCTCGCCAAGGACATCTTGGGTATGCGCGACGCAGCCTATGTCCGGCATCCCGTCTCCGCCGATCGGTCTCATGCCTCGCGGGTGAAGAACTCCGCCAGACGGTTCTTCTGCAGCTTGCCGGTCACGGTGAGCGGCAATTCCGCTTCGCGAACGAACTTCATCAGGCGGGGAATCTTGTAAGCCGCAAGCGCGCGCCGGCAATGCGCCAGAAGCTCGGCTTCCTCGACGCTGTGCCCGGATTCGCAGACGATGAGCGCCGCGATCACCTCGTCGCGCCGCGGATCGGGAATTCCGGTCACGCAGGCGAGCTTCACGGCCGGATGCGCCATCAGGATCTCTTCGACCTCGATCGGAGCGACATTGATGCCGCCGGTCTTGATCATTTCCTTGATGCGGCCGCGGAAATACAAGCGCCCTTCCGCGTCCAGGAGACCGAGATCGCCGGTGATGAAATAGCCGTTCGCATCGAATGCAGCGTGATTTCTTGCCGCATCCTTATAATAGCCCGTCGTCACGTAACCCTTGACGCGAATCTCGCCGACTTCACCCTGCGGGAGCACATTGCCGGTTTCGGGATCCACGATGCGGACATCGAAACCGGGCAGCGGACGCCCGACGCTGGCGAACCGGATTTCCAGCGGCTCGGCTGCGTCGGTGACGGCGCAGTTCCCGTAGGTCTCGGTCAGGCCGTAAATATTGCAGACGTCACGGGCGCCGAGGTCGACGACGCGCCTGATCTGCTCGGGCGTGCCCACGGTGCCGCCTGAGCGCAGGCTCGACAGATCATGCGCCTGCCGGTCGGGATGCTCGCTGAGCGCCTGCACCATGTTCGGGGTCGCGTAGAACAGCGTGCAGCGCTCCGCGTCGATGATGCGCAGCGCTTCCCCCGCCTCGAAGCTTTCCTGCAGCACCACGCAGCCGCCGTGGGTCAGCACATTGAACAAGGCGTTCTCGCACCCGAGCCCCCAAAACAGCGAGACCGCGAGCCACAGCCGGTCGCGCTCGGTGACGTGCATGCGCTCGCCGATGTGCCACATGTTCTCGATCAGCCCGTAATGCTGAAGCTGCACGCCTTTCGGCGTTGAAGTCGAGCCAGAGGTGTAGAGCAGATATGCCAGATCCTCGGGATCGACGGCGCCCATGACGCGGTCGATTTCGATGTCGGATATCGTTCTGCCGCGCGCGTAGACGTCGTCGAACGAAACGGAATCGCGATAGGGGCGTGCGCCCACATGAATGATGCGCTCGAGCCTGGGCATCGATTTCGTCAGCGGCTCGAGCTCTCCCAGCATCGCGAAATAGTCGCACTTGAGAAAATGGTCGCTGGCGATCAGCGTGGCAGCGTCGGAATGTGCGAGAACATAGCCGAGCTCGCGGCTCGTGACCCAGGTATTGACCGCGACCATCACGCAGCCGAGCGCGCAGATCGCAAGGTCCGCGATGATCCACTCGGGCTTGTTGCCCATCAGGATCGCGACGTGATCGCGCGGGCGGACGCCGAGTGCGTGCAGTCCTTTGGCGAAGGCACGGAGTTCCCGGCGCAACGCCGAATAGGTCCAGCGCCGTCCGTCTCCGACCAATGCCTCCCGCTGCGAAAAACGCCCCGCCAGCTCGTCGAGCAGGCTCGGGATGGTGCGGCTGGACGGCATTGCCGACATGTGGAGTTCGCTTCTCCGTTTTGGTTATCACATGCCCAAATAGACGCTGCGGATGCGGTCGTCCGCGAGCAAGGTCTGGTGCGATCCTTCGAGCACGACCCGGCCGGTCTCGAGAACATAGCCGAAATCGCAGGATTCCACCGCCTCGGCGACGCGTTGCTCGACCAGCAGAATGGTCAGCCCGCCGCGATGCAGCTCGCCGATGCGCTCGAAAATCAAATCCGCAACCCGCGGCGAGAGCCCCATCGAAGGCTCGTCGAGCATGAGCAGCCGCGGCGAGGACGCGATCCCGCGGCCGATCGCCAGCATCTGCTGCTCGCCGCCCGAAAGCGTCCCGGCCGCCTGGACGCGCCGTTCGCCGAGAATCGGGAACAGCGCAAAAATGCGCTCGAGGTTGCGCGCCCAGTGCCGCCGGCCCGCGGCCGGATAGGCGCCCATTTCGAGATTCTCCATCACGGTCAGGGCGGGAAAGATCTGGCGGCCCTCCGGCACGTGGGCGATGCCGAGGTGAGCGCGCTCGGATGGCGCGACGCGCAACAGATCGCGGTCTTCGAACCGGACGCGGCCGGCGATCGGCCGCACCGTGCCGGAGATGGCCTTGAACAGCGTGGTCTTGCCGGCGCCGTTGGGGCCGACGATCGAGACGAATTGTCCCTCGCGGACGCGGAGCGAAACGTCGGAGAGCGCCGCCAAGCCGCCGTACGCGACGGTGAGCGCGTCAATCGAGAGCACGGATCGCCGCCCATTTCTTGCCGAGGTAAGCCTCGATGACGCTTTCCTCGTTGGTGATGTCGCTCGGCTTGCCGACGGCGAGGATGCGGCCGTGATCGAGCACGATCAAACGCTCGGCAAGGCGAACCATGGCCCGCATCGTATGCTCGATGATCACCACGGTGGTGCCGCCCTCGGCGAGCGAACGAATGACGGCGAGCATGTCCTCGATCTCCCGGGCGGCGAGACCGGCGAGCGGCTCGTCGAGCAGCAGCAGCCGCGGGCGGCCGGCGAGCGCGCGCGCGAGCTCCATCAGCCGCAGCTCCTTGTTGGTCAGCGCGCCGGCGATCGCGTCGGCCCGCGCGAGCAGCCCTACTTGCGCCAGCGCCGCGCCGGCGGCGGTGCCGGCTTCGGCGTCGGTTCGCGTCGCCACATAGCTCCCGACCGTCACGTTCTGCAGCACCGAGAGCCGCGCGAAGGCGCGCACCACCTGGAACGTGCGCCCGACCCCGAGGCGGCAGATCCGGTTCGGCTTGAGCCCGACGATGTGCTGACCCGCGAACCGGATCTCGCCGGAATCGGGCGGCAGAAACCCGTTGAGCAGATTGAACAGCGTCGTCTTGCCGGCGCCGTTCGGCCCGATGATGCCGAGGATCTCGCCCGAATGCACCTCGAAGCTCACGTCGGCAACGGCGCGCAATCCGCCGAAGGATTTGCAAAGCCCGCTCACCGCCAAAAGCGGCGCGCGGTCGGCGCTTCGGATCGGCGCGTCGATGACAGGGATGCCCACGGCCGCCGCAGCCGCTGCCGGCGCAGGCTCCGCGCCAAGCCGCGGCGCGCGGGTGCGAACCAGCCGGTCGCGGACGCGCCAAAAAATGCCCTCGGGGGCGAGCAGCACCACCAGGATGATGGCGCCGCCGTAGACGACCCCCTGGATTCCGGGGATCACGTTGCCCAGCTGGGCTTGCAGCGTCTCGCTCAGCGGGATGAGCACGGCCGCGCCGATCACCGGGCCCCATAAGGTGCCGACCCCGCCGAACAGCGCCACGACCAGCGCCTGGGCCGACACCAGCATCCCGAACACGCTGTCGGGGGTCACGACCAGGAGAACCACCGCGTAGAGGCCGCCAGCGGCCGCGGCGATCGCGCCGCTGAGCATGATGGCGCGCATCTTCCAGGACAGCGTGTCGATGCCGGCGGCTTCGGCGGCCGGCTCGTTCTGTTTGATCGCGACGAGCGACATGCCGAACCGCGACCGCTCGACCGCGAGCGAGACGAGCAGCGCGGCAACGAGCAGCGCCACCGCGAGCGCCACGTAAACCCGATAGTCGGAGAACTGCATGTAGAAGCCCGGCGCCTGGCGCTTCATCGGCAGCGGCACTTCCTGGTAGCCAAGCCACTCGAACACGTAGAGCAGCGCCATCGGATAGGCGAGCATGGAGAGCGCGAAATAATGCCCGCGCAGACGAAACGTCGGATACCCGATGACGATCGCGGCCAGCGCCCCGACGACCATGCCGAGCGGAATGCCGAGCCAAGGCGTGAGGTCGTATCCGGCGAACGCGATGGTGACCGTGTAGGCCCCCAGCCCGAAAAACGCCGCGTGCCCGAACGACACGAGGCCGGTGTAGCCGCTGAGCAGATTCCACGACAGCCCCATCACCGCCCAGATCGGCACCAGCGTGAGCATGAGAAGGTAATAGGAATTGGTGACGAACAAGCCCAAGGCGAGCCACGCCGCGGCCAGCATCGCGATCGCCAGCAGGGAGGGCAGCAGCTTGCGGCGAGCGTGCATTTCAGATGCGCTCCGCGGCGCGGCCGAACAGGCCCTGCGGTCGCACCAGCACGATCAGCAGAAAGACCGCGAAGATCGCGGCGTTCTGCAGTTGCACCGGGAGCACCAGGGTGGAGAGCTGCTGCACCAGCCCGATCGTCATTCCGCCCCAGAACGCGCCGAGGATGCTGCCCATTCCGCCGAGCACGACGCCCGCGTACATGATGATGACGAAATCGAGCCCGATGTAGGGCTGGAACGGATTGTAGGTCGCGACCAGGCCGCCGGCGATCGCGGTTACGCCGGTGCCGATGCCGAACGCGATGCGGTGGGCGCGATCGACGTCGATGCCCATGTAGATCGCGGCTTGGGCATTGTCGGCCGCGGCGCGCAAGGTCTTGCCGAGCCGCGAGTAATTGACGAGCCAGTAGAGCGCGGCCGCGGCCACGATCGATACCGCGCCGGAAACCATTCGCGCCTTGTTGAGGAACAGCGAAGCCGCCTCGTCGTAGAGCAGCGGGATTTCCCAGGCCCGCGAGGAGAGCGGCGTGCGCACCAGCTCCGGCGTCGAGCCGAACAGGATCAGCCCGCCGTTCTGCAGCACCAGCGCGACGCCCAGGGTGAGGATCAATTGCACGTAGTGACCCTCGCCCTCGGTGCCGGCGACGTTGACCCCGGTGACGCGGGAGATGAGAAAGCGATGCAGCGCGTAGCCGACGACGAACAACGCCGGTCCCGCGAGCAGCGCGCCGGCATAGGGGCCGACCACGGGCCCGAGCCACGCCAGCACGCCGAACGAGGTGACGAGATAGAAGGTGAAATACATGCCGAGCATCAGAAACTCGCCCTGGGCGAAATTGATGACCCGCATCACGCCGAAGATGATGCCCAGGCCGACGCACATCAGCCCGTAGATCGCCCCGACCAGGATCCCGGCGGCGAGCGCTTGGAGAAAAATCTCGAGGAAGGTTCCGAGCGAGCTCATGTTCCGCGGGCTCAGGAACCGAGCTCGAGCCGGTAGAACCGCGCCGCGGTGCGGCTGAACAGATCCGCCTTCTCGGCCGCGCTCGCGGAGCGCGTCAAATGCTTGCAGGCGTTCCAGAATGCCGCGTAGCCGTAGGAGCCCTTGTCGACCGGGAAATTGCTCTCGAACATGCAGCGGGCGGTGCCGAAGCTTTCGACGCAGGTCTCGAAATAGGGGCGCCAGGCATGCGCCAATGCTTCGGAGGCAAGCGGGCGCGAATGCTGGTGAAAATCGAAGCCGCCGATCCGCATCCCGAGCCCGCCGAGCTTCACGCTGACGTTCGCGCACCGGGCGAGCGCCCGGATGGAGCCGGCCCAGCGCGCGAACACTTCCTGCCGCTCTTGCGCATAGCGTCCTATTCCGAGCGGGCCGCCGACGTGATCGAGCACGATCGGCGTGTCGGGAAATTCTTGCGCGAGCGCCTTAAGCTCGTCGATCTGCGGATGATAGAGCCAGGCATCGAAGCAAAGGCCGAGCGGCGCGAGCCGGGCGAAGCCTTCGCGAAAGCCGCGGTCGGCCAGCAGACCCGGCGGCGGCCGGTAGCTCGGGTTCATGATGGACGCGTCGGCATCCCAGGCGCTGATGTGGCGAATGCCCCGGAAGCGGCCGCCCGCGACGCGCACATGCGCCTCGAGCACGTCCTCGACCCGCGCCCCGAGCCGCAGGTCGGCATAGCCGACGATGCCGGCGCAAATCCGAGTTTTGCCATAGCGGCCGCCGGCGCTCATCGCCGCCACGCCATTGACGAACTCGGTCTCGCCGAGCGGCCGTAATTCTTCCGGCCCGTCGCGGCGATACATGGACCGGCACTGCACGAACACGCTGGCGAGGATGTTGTGGCCGCTGTTCGCGTCGGCCAAAAACTCCTCCAGCAGATAGCGCCAGCCCGGCCGGTCCCACAAGTGATGGTGGGGATCGACGATCGGCAGCTCCGGCTCGAGAATCTCCTCGCGCCATTGCGCGAGCCAATCCTCGCGGATCGGCAGGTTCGAGCTTTGCTGGGCGGCCGGAGCGGGGAGGGGGCTCATGGGCTGGATCGAACTCGATGCGCCGAGGTGGGTTGCTTGTTGTCGCTTGCGGGGCGGCGGGCTTGCAAGCGGGTCGATGCCGTCTTATATATGACTGACTAGTCAGTCAGCGGCCGAACATGACGAAGGCGCTCAAAGTACGGCCCAGGCCGGAAGCCTCCGGCCCGAGCAAGCGCGGCGGCGGGCGCGCGGAAAAAAGCGCGGCGCGGCGCGAGGCGATCCTTTCCGCGGCGCTCGACGAATTCGCCGCGCAAGGGTTCGCGGCGACCCGGCTCGACGACGTGGCGCGGCGCGCCGGCGTCGCCAAGGGCACCATCTATCTGCATTTCCGCGACAAGGAGGCGCTGTTCCAGGATCTCGTGCGCTCGGTGCTCAGCCCGCTGGTCGGAATGCTGGAGACGATCGCGCAGACCGACGCGCCGCTGCGGGCGCTCGCCGAGCGCATCGTCGACGTCTTCGTCGACGAGATCTACAGCACCCGCCGCAAGGACGTGATCCGGCTCATCATCACCGAAGGCCCGCGGTTCCCCCACCTTGCCGAGTTCTACTATCGCGAGGTGCTCTCGCGCGTGATCCAGGCCATGCGGGGGCTATTGCGGCACGCGCTCGAGCGCGGCGAGCTCGAGAACGAGGCCATTCTCCGCTTCCCGCAGCTCCTCGTCGCGCCCGGCCTGGTCGCGATCATCTGGAGCGGGTTGTTCGATCGGTTCGAGCCGCTCGACGTGCGCGCGCTGATGCACGCCCATCTCGACCTGCTGTTCAAAGAGGGCGGCGCGCGATGACAACCGCCCGGCGCACCGCATTCCTTGCCATCGCGGCGGTAGCCCTGATGCTCGCCGGCTGCGATCATGCGACCGAGGGCGTCTATCAGGGTTGGGTCGAGGCCGACCTCGTGTTCGTCGGGCCGGACGAGACCGGGCGGGTCGAGACGCTTTCGGTGCGCGAAGGCGACGCGGTCGCGGCCGGCGCGCCGCTGTTCACGGTCGATGCCGACCTGCAGCAGGCCGAAGTGCAGCAGAACCAGGCGACGCTCGCCAACGCGCGGCAAGCCTTCGAGCGCGCCCAGCAATTGCTCAAGACGGGGGCGGGCACCCAAAAAGCCCACGACGATACGCAGGCAGCGCTGCGCGAGATCGAGGCGAGGCTCAATTCCGCGCAGACCCGGCTCGCCCGGCGCAAAGTCTTCAGCCCCGCCGGCGGCACGATCCAGCAAGTCTATTATCGGCCGGGCGAAATGGTCCCGGCCGGCCGCCCGGTGGTGTCGCTGCTGCCGCCCGGCAACATGAAAATTCGCTTCTTCGTGCCCGAGGCGGAGCTGCCGAAATTCTCCTACGGCCAAACCGTGCGGATCTCGTGCGACGGATGCGCCGCCGATCTCGAGGCGCGCGTCAGCTTCATCGCCAAATCCGCGGAGTTCACGCCGCCGGTCATTTATAGCCTCGAGGAGCGCGCCAAGCTGGTGTTCCTGATCGAAGCGCGCACCGACACGCCCGAGAAGCTGCGCGTCGGCCAGCCGGTCAGCGTGTCGATGCCCGCGCAGGAGGCGTCTCGGTGAACGCGGCGCCGGAAATCGCCATCGACGTCGAAGGCCTCACCAAGCGCTTCGACGGCCACGCGGTCGTGCGCAACCTCACCATGCAGGTCAAGCGCGGCGAGATCTACGGCTTTCTCGGCCCCAACGGTTCCGGCAAGACCACGACGATCCGCATGCTGACCGGGCTGCTCACGCCCGACGAGGGCCGCGGCACGTGCCTCGGGCTCGACATCCGCACCGAGGCCGACGAGATCAAGCGCCACGTCGGCTACATGACCCAGCATTTCAGCCTCTATCAGGATCTGTCGGTGCGGGAGAATCTGGAGTTCGTCGGCCGCGTCTACGGCATTCCCGACCCGGTCGGCGCCGCCAAGGCCATGGTCGACCGGCTGGGGCTGCACGGCCGCGAAGAGCAGATCGCCGGAACGCTGTCGGGCGGCTGGAAGCAGCGGCTCGCGCTCGGCGCCTGCACCTTGCCGAACCCGCAATTGCTGCTGCTCGACGAGCCGACCGCCGGGGTCGATCCCAAAGCGCGCCGCGAATTCTGGAGCGAGATCCACGCGCTCGCGGCCGAGGGGCTCACCGTCCTGGTTTCCACCCATTACATGGACGAGGCGGAACGCTGTCACGAGATCGCCTATATCGCCTCCGGCAATCTGCTCGTGCACGGCACGGTCGAGGAGGTGATCGCGCATTCCAACCTCACCACCTACATCGTGTCCGGCGAGGGGCTGGCGCGGTTGGCCGGGGAGCTCGGCGAGCGTCCCGGCGTCGACATGGTCGCGCCGTTCGGCACCAGCCTGCACGTGTCGGGGCGCGACCGCGCAGCCTTGGAGGCGGCGATCAAGCCCTATCGCGACGATCCGGCGCTGAACTGGACGCCCGCCGCGCCCTCGCTCGAGGACGTCTTCATCGAGCTGATGGGGCGCAAGCCGGACGATCCGCAATGAGCGCGACGGCGCAATCCAGGCACCGCGGCTTCGGCGGCCGGCTCGCCGCCATGGCCCGCAAGGAATTCCTGCAGCTGCGGCGCGACCGGGTGACGCTCGCGATGATCATCGCGGTTCCGCTGATCCAGCTGCTGCTGTTCGGCTACGCGATCAACACCACGCCGCGGGATCTGCCGACCGCAGTGCTGCTGCAGGAGACGAGCGACGTCGGCCGCTCGATTCTCGCCGCCCTGCAGAACACCAAATTCTTCAAGGTCACGCGGCAGCTCCGCGACGAGGCGGAATTCGACCGGGTGTTCGCCTCGGGCGAAGTGCTGTTCGCGGTCGAGATTCCCCGCGGCTTCGAGCGCGCGCTGCGGCGCGGCGAGCGCCCGGCGCTGCTGGTCGCGGCGGATGCCACCGATCCGGTCGCCTCGAGCTCGGCGCTCGCGGCGCTCGGCAGCCTGGTGGAGACGGCGCTGCGCAACGACCGTGCGATCCCCGATACGGGCGCAAGCGCCTTCGAGATCCGCACCCACGCCCGCTACAATCCCGCGGCGGTGACCGCGCTCAACATCGTGCCGGGCCTGCTCGGCACGATCTTGACGATGACGACCCTGATGTTCACGGCGCTCTCGGTCACGCGCGAGACCGAGCGCGGCACGATGGAGAGCCTGCTGTCGATGCCGATCACGCCGCTGGAGATCATGCTGGGCAAGATCTTTCCCTACGTGCTGATCGGCTTCTTTCAGGCGGCGCTGATCCTGGGCACCGGGGTGCTGCTGTTCCGTGTACCGGTCGTCGGCGATCTCGCGCTGCTGGCGGCGCTCACGACGCTGTTCATCACCACCAATCTCTCGGTCGGGTACACGTTCTCGACGCTCGCGCAGAACCAGCTGCAGGCGATCCAGATGAGCTTCATGTTCTTCCTGCCGAACATCCTGCTCTCCGGATTCATGTTCCCGTTCGCCGGCATGCCCGAATGGGCGCAATGGATCGGGCAGTGCCTGCCGCTGACGCATTTCATCCGCATCGTGCGCGCGATCCTGCTCAAGGGCTCGACGCTGACCGACCTCGAGATCGATGCGATCTGGCTCGTCGGCCTGATGCTGGTGGCGATGACGATCGCGGTCACCCGCTTCCGCCGTACGCTGGATTGAGGTTTATCCCTCCCCTTCAGGGGAGGGTCGCGCGCGAAGCGCGCGGGGTGGGAAGAGTTCAAATCGCCCCACCCGGCTCGACGCTGTCGCGTCTCACCACCCTCCCCTCCGGGGAGGGAAAGCGGCGTATGCCGCTTAGCCGACGAGCCGCACCAGCCGGTCGATGAGCTCGCGCTGGCTCGGGTTGATCTTTTCGCGCGCGGCATCGGGCGCGAACCATTCGGCGCGGTCGATTTCGGGAAAGCTCTGCTTGCGGCCGCTCTTCGGCGGCCACTCGAGCTCGAAGGAATTGGATCGGATCCCGGCCGGATCGAGATCGCCTTCGAGCGCCCAGGCGATGACGCGCTTGCCGCCGGCCTGGCGCACTTCACCGAGCGGGCGGAACTCGCCTTCGAGCCTGACGCCGGTCTCCTCCTCGAACTCGCGAACGGCGATGCCGAGCGGATCCTCGCCGGCCGAATATTCGCCTTTGGGGATCGACCAGGCGCCGAGGTCCTTCTTGGCCCAGAACGGTCCGCCCGGGTGGACCAGCAGCACGGACAGGCCGCCTGGGTCTCGCCGATACATCAGGATGCCGGCGCTTTGCTTCGCCATCTTGCCCTCCATCGGCCGAGCCCCGCCGTTGCGGGCATGAGCCTGGCCTGCAAAAAGCGAATAGGTGAATCGCGCCAGCTCGCGTTATAGGCAAGGGGCTAATTCGAGGGAAAGCCTGCAGCATGGATTCTCGCGCCGTTCCGTCCGATGCGATCGACGATGAGGCCGAGCGCCGCATCTCGATTGCGTTCCTGAATTGGGCGCATGCGCTCGATCATTTCGTCATGCTGATTTTTCCGACCGTGGTCATCGGGCTCGAGCTCGTCTATGCGCGGCCCTATTCCGAGCTGATCGTGCTCTCGACCGCCTCGTTCGT
>WNGQ01001316.1_pt1 | contig 25839 bp, 20 predicted proteins | sample 5407661 | NCBI WGS metagenome assembly WNGQ01 (sample SAMN13153382, study PRJNA577476) | soil metagenome | isolation source: 60 cm soil or saprolite under Garry oak tree replicate 2 | place: USA:California | collected 2016-06-15 | reverse complement strand
GGGGCGACGGCGGTGAACCGGTCACCGGCTGCCTCGATCAGCACGTCCGGCAGGACGCCAGAGCCAGGCAGCCAGGCCAGCTCGGCGTGCCACGTCCTGGCCGGTCCGGCTGACCCTGGCCCCGTCGTCCCGGCTGCCCCCGTCGTCCCGGCTGACCCCGGCCCCGTCGTCCCGGCTGACCCCGCCCCCGTCGTCCCGGCTGACCCTGGCCCCGTCGTCCCGGCTGGCCTCGTCGTCCCGGCCGGCCTCGTCGTCCCGGCTGGCCTCGTCGTCCCGGCTGGCACTGGCGTCCCGGCTGGCGCTGGCGCCGCGGTCCCTGGCGCCGTGCCCGGCCCTGGCACCGCCGGCCGCCGTGCCGGTGGCCCGGTCGCCGCTGGCTTGGCTGGGCCGGTCACCGGCAGGTCAGCTCCTCGAGCACGGCGGCGAGAGCCACCACCCCGGCCTCGCAGTCGGCCGCATCCGCGTGCTCCGCTGGCGCGTGCGAGACCCCGGACGGATTGCGCACGAAGAGCATCGCGGTTGGCAGCCTGGCCGCGATTATCCCGGCGTCGTGGCCAGCCCCGGTGGGCAGCGCCGGTGCCGTGATCCCGCTGGCCGCGAGCGCGTTTGCCAGCCTGTCCCGCAGAACGGGATCGAACTCCACCCGCGGCGTGAACGACTCCGGCCGGATGTCGCAACGCCCGCCGTGCTTTTCGGCATGGCGCTCGGCGACCAGCCGGATCTCGGCCACGGCAGCGTCGAGTGCGCCTGCGTGCGGAGCCCGGGCATCCAGCCAGGCGGACACCGAGGAGCTGATCGCGTTGACGGCTCCTGGCCTGGCGGTGACCTTGCCGAAGGTGGCAAGCACGCGATGGCTGACCGCGGTCTGCCTGGCCGCGAGCACCGTCGCCGCGAACGGCAGCATCGGATCGCGCCGGTCCTCCAGCCTGGTCGTGCCCGCGTGATCTGCCCGGCCGGTGAAGTCAAGCCGCCAGCGGCCGTGCGCCCAGATGGCTTCGGCTATGCCCAGTCGCGCGTCCAGGCCGGCCAGCGCGCTGCCCTGCTCGATGTGCAACTCGACGAACGCGCTAAGGCCGGCCAGCAGTTCCTCGTCGGGGCCGACGCCGCCGGGGTCGAGCCCGGCCGCCGTCATCGCCTGCGCAAGGCTCACCCCGCTGCCGTCGCGCAGGTCGAGCGCCGCCGCCGGGGTGATCGCGCCGGTGAGCAGCCGGCTGCCCAGGCAGGCCAGCCCGAACCGGCCGCCTTCCTCCTCGGTGAACGCGGCGACCGCGATCGGCCGCGCGGGGACGAAGCCGCGGGCCCGGAGCAAGTCGATCGCGGCGAACGCGGAGACTACGCCGAGCGGGCCGTCGAAGGCACCGCCGTCCGGCACAGAATCGAGATGGCTGCCGGTGGCTACCGCGCCGAGCGGCGATCCCGGGCAGTCCCACCATGCCCACAGGTTGCCATTGCGATCACAGCTAGCCGGCAGGCCCCGTTTCAGCGCTTGATCCTTAAACCAGGCACGACAGGCCGCGTCCGCTTCGGTCCAGGAGAACCGCCGGTACCCGCAGGTCGGTGGATGGCGGCCGAGCGGGAGCAGCGATGCCCAGAGGTCGGCGAACGCCACGGCGCCTCCCCTCAGGAGGACTCGGCCATCGGCACCCGCACGCCACGGGCCGCGGCGACCCGGCTGGCCTCGTCGTATCCCGCGTCGGCGTGCCGGATCACGCCCATGCCCGGATCGTTGGTCAGCACCCGCTCGAGTTTCTGCGCGGCCAGCGGCGTGCCGTCGGCCACGCACACCTGGCCGGCGTGGATCGACCGGCCGATGCCGACCCCGCCGCCGTGGTGGATGCTGACCCAGGACGCGCCGGACGCGGTGTTGACCAGGGCATTCAGCAGCGGCCAGTCGGCTATCGCGTCCGAGCCGTCGGCCATCGCCTCGGTCTCCCGGTACGGCGAGGCGACCGAGCCGCAGTCCAGGTGATCGCGCCCGAGCACGATCGGCGCGGTCACGTCGCCGCGCTGGACAAGCTCGTTGAACCGCATGCCTGCCAGGTGCCGCTCGCCGTAGCCGAGCCAGCAGATCCTGGCGGGCAGGCCCTGGAAGTGCACCTTCTGGCTGGCCATCCGGATCCACCTGGCCAGCGGCTCGTTGGCCGGGAACAGGTCGAGTATCGCCTTGTCCGTGGCGGCGATATCCGCCGGGTCGCCAGACAGCGCGGCCCACCGGAACGGGCCCCTGCCCTCGCAGAACAGCGGCCTGATGTAGGCGGGGACGAAGCCGGGGAAGGCGAACGCGCGCTGGTACCCGGCCAGCTCGGCCTCGCCCCTGATCGAGTTGCCGTAATCGAAGACCTCGGCGCCACGGTCCAGGAAGCCGACCATCGCCTCGACGTGCGCGGCCATCGACTCCCTGGCCCGGCGGGTGAACCCGGCCGGGTCCTCGGCGCGCAGCGCGCTCATGTCCCCGAACGCCACGCCGCGGGGCAGGTAGCTGAGCGGGTCGTGCGCCGAGGTCTGGTCGGTGACGATGTCGACCGGGGCGCTGATCGCGAGGAGCTCGGGCACGATGTCGGCGGCGTTGCCGAGCAGCCCGATCGAGAGCGGCTCGGCGGCGCCGGCGGCAGCGGTGGCGCGGCGCACCGCGTCGCCGGTGTCGTCGGCGGCAACGTCCAGGTAGCCGTGCTCGATCCGCCTGGCGATCCTGGACGGGTCGCAGTCGATGCAGATCGCCACCCCGCCGTTCATCGTGACGGCGAGCGGCTGCGCGCCGCCCATCCCGCCCAGGCCGGCGGTCAGCGTGATCGTGCCGGCCAGCGAGCCGCCGTACCGCTTGGCGGCGATGGCGGCGAACGTCTCGTAGGTACCCTGCAGGATGCCCTGGGTGCCGATGTAAATCCAGGAGCCGGCCGTCATCTGGCCGAACATGGTCAGCCCGAGCGATTCGAGCCGCCGGAACTCCTCCCAGGTGGCCCACTGCGGTACCAGGTTCGAGTTCGCGATCAGCACCCGCGGCGCCCACTCGTGGGTGCGGAACACGCCGACCGGCTTGCCGGACTGGACCAGCAGGGTCTCGTCCTGTGCCAGGTCCAGGAGCGACCGGACGATGCCGTCGAACGCCTCCCAGCTGCGGGCCGCCCGGCCGGAGCCGCCGTAGACGATGAGCTGGTCAGGATGCTCGGCGACCTCGGGGTCGAGGTTGTTCATCAGCATCCGCATGGCGGCCTCCTGCGGCCAGCCCTTGCAGGCCAGGCTGGTGCCGCGGGGGGCGCGGACCGGGCGCGGACCGGACGGCTGGGCGGACCGCTGGGCGGACGGCTGGGCGGACGGCTGGGCGGACGGTGCCGCAGACTGCGGGCCGGGCGGGTGCGAGGCTGTCAACGCTGGCTCCTGGTCAGGTCGGTGGCGGGATGCGCGGCGGGCATCGCGCTGCCACCACCTCATCATCTCCCGGCCGGCTCATCATCTCCCGGCCGGCTCATCATCTCCCGGCCGGCTCATCTCCCGGCCGGCTCATCTCCCGGCCGGCATCCCGGGTGCGGCAGGGGGCGCGTTACCGCGCTCAGCCAGGCTCAGCCGGGCCGAGCCGGCGAGTTAGGCTCCTGGTGTGCCTGTGAGCGCTGCGACGGACGGCTTCCGGCTGGCCTATGACCGTACCGGGGACGGGCACTTCACGCCGTTGGAGGCGTCGGACGTGTTCGCCGAGGAAATCCTGACAGCAGCGGCCCGGGCGGATGCTTAGCCGGAGGGTGTGACCGTGCGCGGCGAAAGAGGCACGGACCGGGCACGCGCAGTAGCCTGTCGTTCGCCGAGGAATGAGGCAGCATGCGAGACGGCCTGATCAGCCATCCGGACAAGGTGCTCTTCGCCGAGCGCGGTGAGACCAAGGGCGACCTCGCCGAGCACTATCTGCGGGTTGAGGAGCCGCTGATGCGGACGATGGGCGGCCGCCCCGTGCTGCTGCAGCGATTCCCCGAGGGCGCGGGCGGACCGTCCTTCTTCCAGAAGCGGGTGCCGAAGAACGTCCCGGACTGGCTGCAGACCACCACGGTGTCAACGCCCAACGGCACCACGTCGCAGGCCCTGGTCGCCGCCGACGTGGATCACGTGCTGTGGGCGGTGAACCTGGGCTGCCTGGGTTTCCACGTCTGGCCGTACCTGGCCGGCGACCCGGATCATGCCGACGAGCTGCGGATTGACCTCGACCCTTCGCCCGGCACGGACTTCACCCACATCCGGCAGGCTGCCAGGGAACTGCGGCGGCTGCTCGGCGAGCTCGGCATGTCCGGCTATCCCAAGACGACAGGCAACCGCGGGCTGCACGTGTACGTCCGGCTGTAACCGCGCTGGGATTCCTACCAGGTCCGCGCTGCTGCCGTGGCGGCCGCGCGCGAGCTGGAACGCCGCAGGCCCGACCTCATCACGGCCGCATGGTGGAAAGAGGAGCGCGGCCAGCGGGTTTTCGTCGACTACAACCAGAACGCCCCGCACAAGACCGTGTTCGGCGCCTGGTCGGTCCGGGCCCGGCCCGGAGCGCAGGTGTCCACCCCGGTCGCCTGGGCGGAGATCGACGACATCCACCCGGACCAGTTCACGATCGCCGCAATGCCCGCCCGGCTCGAGACCGCAGGCGACCCGTGGCTCGGCATGGCCGACGAGCCGCAGTCGCTCGAGCCGCTGCTGGCGATGAGCGCGAAAGACCAGGCGGACGGGCTGCTGGACGCGCCGTGGCCGCCGGTGTACCCGAAGCAGCCCGGCGAGCCGCCCCGGGTCGCGCCGAGCCGCGCGAAGAAACCCTGACCAGCGCCTGCCACCACGATGGCCTACGGCCCGGCCGGTGATCGCAACCGGCGACGATGGTCGCCGGGACGATGAATCCAGGCCAGGCGCGAGCTGCGGCCCGCTGGACGGCCTTACCTGCGCGCTGCTCCGGCAGCCGAGGCGATGACAAGCGCACCGGCGCCGCAGCGGCTCAGGAACCGGCCGCCGCATCCAGCAGCGTGGCGGCGGCGGCGCGCGCGGCGGCGGCGGCGCCCGGGTTGCGGTCCATCCGCGCCGCGACGGTCGCTCCGTCGTAGAGCAGCACAAGCTGCTGAGCCAGGCGCTCGGCATCGGCGGCACCTGCCGCCTGCGCGAGCTCGGCGAACAGCGACCGTATCCAGGCGCGGGACGCGTCGGATACTTCCTCGACCGCGCTCCCCGCGCGGGCCTCCGCGCTCGCGTTGAGGAACGCGCACCCGCGGAAGCCCGGCTGCGCGAATACCTCGCCGAGCACGTCGAAGACCCCCAGCAGGCGTTCTCGCGGAGTGCCGTAGCGCGCGAGCCCTCGCGTTATGCGCTCCTGCCGGGCCGCATGCCGGGCCGCCAGGTAGCACCGGATGAGCTCGTCCTTGCTGCCGAAGGCGCTGTAGAGGGTCGCCTTGGCCACGCCGGCACGTTCAATCACGCGGTCGATCCCGACGGTGCGCACGCCGTCGGCATAGAACAGCTCGTCAGCGGCGGCCAGCAGCCGCTCGCGTGCCGAGGATCGTGCAGAGGTATTCGCTGACATGACTTGACAATAACAGACAGGTCTGTCTAGTGTCACGAGGGCAGACAGACTTGTCTGTTCGGAAATCCCAAGTTCCAGGAGCGGTGATGCGCGCGACGCAGGACCTCCGGCAGGCCACGCCGGACGCACGGCAGGCCACGCCGGACGTGCCCCAGGCCATGCCGGACGCACGGCAGGCCACGCCGGACGTGCCCTGGGCCCGGCCGGGCACACGCCAGCGGCGCCTGTCGCGGCCGGTCGCCTTCGCGGCGATTACCGCGACCTTTGTCCTGTTCGCCGCGGCGGCGAGCGCGCCGTCGCCGCTGTATGTCGTCTACCAGCAGGAGTGGGGCTTCACCGCCACGACGCTCACCGTCGTCTTCGCTGTGTACGTCCTCGGCCTGATCCTCTCGCTGCTGATCCTGGGAGCGCTCTCCGATCACGTCGGCCGCCGCCCGGTGCTCGCCGCGGCAATAGCGCTTGAAGCGGTCGCGCTGGTGCTGTTCATCACGGCAGGCGACGTCCCGGTGCTTCTGCTGGCCCGCGTCGCGCAGGGCATTGCCACCGGCGTGGCGCTGACGACGCTCGGGGCCACGCTGGTGGACCTGAACCCGCCACATTCGCCCGGCCGCGCCGGAGTCGTCAACGGCGTCGCGCCGATCAGCGGGCTGGCGCTGGGCGCGCTCGGCTGCGGCGCGCTCGTGCAGTTTGCGCCCGCGCCGACGCGCCTCGTCTATGCGCTGCTGCTCGGCGGGATGGGTCTCGCCGCCCTGGCCGTCGCGGCCATGCCGGAGACCTCGGCCCGGCGGCCGGGCAGCCTGGCCTCGCTCGCTCCCCGGCTCGGCGTTCCGGCCCGTCTTCGCCCCGACGTCATCGCGCTCGTCCCGATCCTCGTGGCCAGCTGGGCACTCGGCGGGCTCTACCTCTCCCTCGGCCCATCGGTCGCCGCGAATCTCTTCGGCCTCAGCAGCCATCTCATCGGCGGGCTCGTCGTGACGCTGCTGTGCGGTACTGGGGCGGTGACCGCCTTCGCGCTGCAGACCTGGCGGGCTGACCGGATACTCGCCGCGAGCGCCGTCCTGCTCACCGCCGGGACCGCGCTGACGCTGGCCGGCGTCCAGGCGCACGACGTGGCGCTGGCGGCCGCCGGGACCGCCATCGCGGGAATCGGGTTCGGCGCATCCGCGCTCGCCTGCTTCGGCACGCTGGCGCGGCTGGCCGCGCCAGCGGAGCGCGGCGAACTCTTCGCCGTCGCGTACGTCATCGCCTACCTGGCCTTCAGCCTGCCCGCCGTCGTGGCAGGCTTCGCCAGCACGTCCTTCGGCCTGCACGCCACCGCGATCATCTACGGCCTGGCCGTCGCCGTGCTCAGCCTTACCGCGCTAGCCGCCCAGCGCCTGCGTGCCGCGAGCATCCGCCATGGCTAAGCCCGCGCCCTTGCCGCCCGGCGCACGGCTTCATCGTCGCCCGGTCAGGGCCCGCGCCCTGGCCCTGGCGGGGGGCAGATAAGCCTGATGCCCGCTGGCTGGCGAGCAGGATGGCGCTGATGTCGGCGGCTTCCGGGCGGCGCGGGGTGTTGGCAAGCACCTCGTCATCAAGCGCGTCCGCGGCGATCTGGTCGTAGTCCTCGGCGGTGATCCCGAAGCCGGCCATCGTGTGCGACATCCCGATCCGCTCCCGCAAGGCGGTGACGTAGTCGATGACGGCGCGTGAGTTCCAGCCGGCCGGCCTGCCGCTATCGCCGACGCCGAGGGCGACGGCGATATCGGCCATGCGCTCCTGACAGGGCGGGAGGTTGAAGCTGAGCACCGGCGGCAGCACCATGGCGAGCGCCACGCCGTGCGGGATGTCGAACCGTGCGCCGAGCGCATGGGCGATCGCATGGCAGATGCCGAGGCCGGTGCCCGCCATCCCGATGCCGGCCATGTGCGCGGCCAGCAGCATCTGGGCCCTGGCCTCCCGGTCCGTACCGTCCGCGCAGGCCCGCGGCAGGCTGGCGGCGATCATCCGGACGACCTGCAGCGCGATTCCGTCTGACCAGGGATTGGCGCGGATGGACAGGTAGGACTCCAGTGCGTGGGTCAGCGCGTCCATGCCAGTGGCGGCGGTGGCCGCCGCTGGCAGGCCGACGGTGAGCTCCGGATCGAGTATCACGGCCGCCGGGAGCGAACTGGCGTGGCCCACGTAGAACTTGCGCCGCGTCGCCAGATCAGTCACCACGCCGAACGCGTTCGTCTCCGCTCCAGTGCCCGCTGTCGTCGGCAGTGCCACGATCGGCAGCGCCCGCCGGGCGAAGGCGCTCCGGTAATCCAGGCTCCGGCCTCGCTGTGGATTGACGGCGGCGAGCGCGATGCCCTTGGCCGCGTCGATCGGCGACCCGCCGCCGACCGCCACCAGGGCGGCACTGCCCGCTGCCGCCTGGATCTCAGCCACGACGTCGGCCCCGGCCGCCAGGTCGCCGGTGGTCGGGTTGGGACGGACCCCGCTGAACACGCTGACCGTGATCCCGGCGGCGCAGAGCACGTCGGTGACGGCGGCCACGACCGGCGTCGTCGTGAGCCCGGCGTCAGTGACCACGACCGCCGCCTCGCTGCCGGTGCCGCGGACGATAGCGGGGAGCTTGCCGATGGCACCGGCGCCGAAGTGCGCGATCGGGGTCGGGGTGATGGCTATCTCGGCGGTGGCGACGGCGGAGAGCAATTGGTCACTCCTGAGATGGTGACGGCTGGGCCTGGTCTATGGCGCGGCCAGCCGCAGCTTGGTCATGCTGATGTCCTCAAGCAGCTTGATCGGGAGCATCTCCCCGCCGCCGTCGCCGTACTGGGCCCGGGCGCGCCGGTAGATCTGCTCGACGACCGCGCTTACCTCGACCGGCACGCCAGTCTCCCGCGCGAGGTCCACCGCGAGGCCGAGATCCTTGCAGGCCAGCGCGAGCGCGAACGACTCGTCGTAGTCACCGTCCCGCAGCACGGACAGCACATCGCGTTCGAGGAAGTTACTGGCCGCCGGGCTGGCCAGCAGGCAGCGCCGCAGGGTAGCCAGGTCAACGCCCGCCTTCGTGCCGACGGTGAGCACTTCCGCTGTCGCGGTCAGCTGCGCGAACCAGAGCAAGTTGATCATGAGCTTGACGGTGTAGCCGGCGCCGTGCCCGCCGACGTGCAGGATGCGCTCCGGGTCGCCCATCGCCGTCAGCAACGGCAGGACCGTCAGGAAGGTCTGCTGATCGCCGCCGGCGAAGATCTGCAGCGTGCCCGCCCGCGCGCCGCTGGCCATCCCGCTGACCGGGGCGTCAAGTACATCGACGCCGCGCGGCCCGGCAACCGCCCGCACCCGGTCAGCGACGGCGGGAACGCTGGTGGACATATCAACCCAGACCGCGCCGGGAGGCAGGGCGCTGAGCAGCCCGTCCGGGCCGAGCAGGACCTGTTCCACCTGGCGCGGCGCGGGCAGCATGGTGATGGCCACGTCCCGGCCGGCCGCGGCTTCGCGCGGCGACGCCGCCCATGCGGCACCGCCGGCCAGGAGCCCGGCCGCGGCGTCGCGGCGCAGGTCGTGGACCACGAGGTCGTGACCGGCCGCCAGGATGTTCCGGCTCATCGGCTCGCCCATGTGGCCGAGGCCAACGAAACCCACCTTCATGGTCGCTCCAGGGTCCAGGGAGAGGTTGGCGTGTCCGGGATCGGGGCCCGGGGCGTGGCGTGGCGGGATGGGCTTACGGGCAGCGGGCCTACGCTGGCCGACGGGGGTCAGCCCCGATCAGGTCTGGCCTGATCAGGCCGCGTGCGGTTCACTCGTCCAGAGTGCGCGGCAGCAGGAGCATCTGTCTATAGCCAGGTCCAGCCTGCTCACCACGGCCAGCTCAGCGCACCGCCCAGCGGGCGACGGCGGCCTCGTCGATCTCCGCGCCAAGGCCGGGCGCCGCGGGCACGGCGAGGTACCCGGCCGCGTCGGTGAGCACCGGCTTGGTCAGGAAGAAGTCGCGCCGCCGGGCGGTCCATCCGGGCGGATCCCAGGGGTATTCCAGGTAGGGCCCGCCGCCCACGCCCGCGGCGACGTGCAGGTTTGCCAGCAGGCCGAGCCCGTTCGTCCAGGTGTGCGGGGTGAACCAGCGATTGCGCGACAGGGCGATCTCGGCGACGGTCCTGGCGCGGAGCATGCCCACCGACAGCACGACGTCGGGCTGGACCACGTCGAGCGCCCCGGCCGCCAGCGCGTCAAGCAGCTCCGCCTGGGTGCGCGCCATCTCCCCGCCCGCGACCCGGATCCCGGTCTGCTCGCGGAGCGTCCGCATGCCGTCCAGGTCGCCCCCCGGCAGCGGCTCCTCCAGCCACAGCACGCCAAGCTCGGCCAGTTCGGCGGCGAGCCTGCGCACGGCCGGCAGGTCGAGCGGGACGGTGATGTCGCCGGGCATCCGCCACCACTGGTTGAGGTCCACCATGATCGCCAGATCCTGGCCGGCTGCCTCCCGGGTGGCTCGCACCGCCGCAAGCCCGGCCGCGGTGTCCGCCCGGCTGATCCGGATCTTGACCGCGCGGAAGCCGGCCTGCGCCGCGGCGACCGCCGCCTCCGCCCGCTCCGCCGGGCTCCTGGCCTCGCCGAACGAGGCGTACGCCGGGATGCGGCCGAGCGCGCCGCCGAACAGGGCGGACACCGGCTGCCCCGATGCCTTGCCGATGATGTCCCAGCATGCCGCCTCCAGCGGCCAGTACCGGCCGGCGTGGAAGCCGATCGTCTCGATCACCTTGACGTGCGTGGCGATGTGGCGGGGGTCCCGGCCGAGGAACAGGTCCGCATAGGCGGCGAAGCCGTCCATGGTGTCACCCGAGCCGTACCCGGTGATGCCCTCGTCGGTCTCGACCCTGACCAGGGTGGCGTCGAAATGGCTTCGCGGCACCGGATCCCAGGCGGCGCGCAGCGGCGGGTCGAGCGGCAGCCGCATCCGGTCGAGCCGGATGGCCGTGATCTTCACTGCGTGAACGGCGGGAGGTCTGGGCTGAGCGGGGAGGCCGAGTAGTACGGATTCGCCGGATACTCGCGCCCGGCCAGCACGTCGGCAACGGCCGGCCCGCCGGCCGCTCCGGCCCGGAGCGCCTCCCTGGTCGCGGTGCGGTTGTTGCGGTAGACAAGCTCGGCGTCCCGGGCGGCTGGATTCACCCAGACGGCGGCGATGAGCAGCAGCTCGTCGGCGTCAGCGGCGCTGATGATCTCGTCGGCGACGGCATCGGCGACGCCGCCAGCCACGCCGGCCTGCGCCGCCCCCCAGGTGAGCGCGCCGTGCTCGTCACTGGCGATGGACGCCTTGTTGACGAACAGCGTCAGCGGCTTGGCCGGGAGGCCGGGCCGCAGCACCGCCAGGAACGCCGTGTGCCCGGGCCGCGGGCTGGCCAGGGCCGACGCCCAGGCCGCGCCGACCGGGCCGGCCCGGTGGCCGAGCACGGTGTTGATATGCGCGGCGTCGGCGCCCGCCCCGATGAAGCTCTCACCGATCAGCATCACCGGCGCGTCGTCCCGCATGATCACGAGGGTAACCCGGCGCGCGGGCTGGCCCACACCCAGGCTCCGGCTCGGCCCCGGCCGCTCCCGCCGGGCCCGGCACCGGCCGCTCCGTCCCGGCACCGGCCGGGGCGGATCCGTCCCGGAGAACGCGATGACGGCGCCCGCGCCGCGCCGCAGGCAACAAAGCGGACTCAGCCCGGGAACACTTCCGTTGTTAAATGGCATCGTTGGCTACATTGGACGATCGTCTGGCGGGAGACTGAGGTCTCCGTCCGGTCGCGTTCCGAGCGACGAGGCACCGCTTCGCCGAGGGAGGGGGCCGCGTGGCAACATATCTTCTCCGGCGGCTGGGACTGGCCCTAATCACCTTGTGGCTGCTCAGCGTTATCGTGTTCTTCGCCGGGCAGGTGCTGCCCGGCGACCCGGGCCGGGCGATTCTCGGCAACCTGGCCACCCCGGGGGCGGTGGCCGTGCTCGATCATCAGCTCGGCGTGGACCGCCCGCTGCTCGTCCAGTACTGGAGCTGGGTCACCGGGCTGCTGCACGGCGACATGGGCCAGTCCTATCAGTTCCGCAGCCCGGTAGCGCCCTTCGTCAGCGCGGCGGTGGTCAACTCGTTCAAGCTGGCCGGCCTGGCCTTCATCGTGGTGGTTCCGCTTGGCATCCTCGGCGGCGTGATCGCCGCGCTCAACGTCGGCCGCGGTATCGACCGGGTCATCTCCGTCACCGGCCTGTCCGTCGCGACGCTCCCCGAGTTCGTGTCCGGCATCGTCGTCATCGTCATCTTCGGGGTCGAGCTGAAGTGGTTTCCCGTCTCAGCCTCGGCTGGCGCAGGCGCGTCCCCGCTGACCCAGCTCGATCACCTGATCCTCCCCGCGATCCCGCTGATCCTCGTCCTCTTCGGCTACATTGCCCGGATGGCAAGGGCCGGCACGATCGAGGCGCTCGAATCCGACTATGCCCGTACGGCGACCCTCAAGGGGCTCAGCAGGCCGGTGGTGATCCGGCGGCACATCCTGCGCAACTCCCTGCTGCCGACGATCACCGTCATCGCCACCCAGACCGGATATCTCATCGGCGGGCTTGTCGTGGTGGAGGTGCTCTTCAACTATCAGGGCATCGGGAAGCTGATCTTCCAGGCCGCCCAGGGCAAGGACTTCCCGATGCTCGAGGCCGGCGTGCTGACCATCGGGATCGTGTACATGATCGCCACGCTCATCGCCGACATCCTCTACACGCTGCTCAATCCGCGGCTGCGCCTCGGGAGCAATGAATGATCAGCTCCGGCCCGGCGGGACCGCCGATCGCCGCGGTGGCCGTAGCGCACGCGCCCCGGCGTGCCCAGGCCCCATGGCGGCTGCTGCTGCGCAGGCCGACGTTCATCGCCGGCGTGGTGATCCTGCTGTTCTGGGTGTTCTGCGCGCTGTTCGGCAGCGTGATCGCGCCGCACGACCCGTACGCGCAGCAACTGCTCGCGACGAACGCCGCGCCGTCCGGCGCGCACTGGTTCGGCACCGATCAGATCGGCCGCGACGTGCTGTCCCGGGTGATCGTCGGCGCGCGGAACATCCTGATCATCACCCCGCTCGCGACCTTGCTCGGCACCGTGCTCGGTACCGCGCTCGGCCTCGCCATGGGGTATCTCGGCGGGACGATCGACCTGCTGGTCAGCCGCGTCGTCGAGGCCGTGCTTGCGCTGCCGGCGGTGATCATCGCGTTCTTGTTCATCGTCGCGCTCGGCCCGTCGCCGGTGACGATCATCGTCGTGATCGGGCTCATCTTCACCCCCTTGATCGCCCGCACGGTCCGTTCCGCCGTCCTCGTCGAGAGCCAGCTCGACTACCTGTCATCGGCTCGCCTGCTCGGCGAGAAATCACCGCACATCATGTTCGTCGAGATCCTCCCGAACGTGGTCCCTGCCATCCTGGTCGAGTTCACGGTGCGGCTGGGATACGCCGTCTTCGCCGTCGCCACGCTGTCGTTCCTCGGCTTCGGGATTCAGCCGCCGACCCCCGACTGGGGTGCGGACATCGCCGCCAACTACGGGGTGCTGCCGGCCGGCTACTGGTGGTCGACGATTTTCCCGGCGCTGGCCATCGCCTCGCTGGTGGTGGGGGTCAACCTAGTGACCGACTCGATCGAGCAGGTGCTCGCCTCATGACCGCGCCCGACCGGGTGGCCGGGACCGGCGGCACGGGCGGCATGGGCCCCACGCTGACCGTCGAGCACATGGACGTCATGTACCGGGTGCGCGGCCAGGACCGGCTGGCGCTGCGGGACGTCTCGTTCCAGATCGGCCGGCGCGAGTCCTACGGGCTGGTCGGCGAGTCCGGGTCCGGCAAGTCCACGGTGGCGCTGGCGCTGACCAGGTATCTGCCCCGTAACGGGCGGGTGAGCTCGGGCGCGATCAGCATTAACGGAATCGACCCGATGGCCCTGAACGAGGCGGCGCTGCGCGAGCTGCGGGCCCGCACGGTGTCCATGGTCTACCAGGAGCCAGGCCGGGCGCTCAACCCGTCGATCAAGGTCGGCCGCCAGGTCGCCGAGGTGTACGAGATCGCCGGGCTCGCCAGGGCGGCGGCGATGGAGCGCGCCGAGGCGATGCTGCGCAAGGTGCAGATCTCCGACCCCGGCCGGGTCATGGAGCGGTACCCGCACCAGCTCTCCGGCGGGATGGCGCAGCGGGCCGTCATCGCCATGGCGCTGGCCGCCGAGCCGTCGCTGCTCATCCTCGACGAGCCGACCACCGCGCTGGACGCGACGGTCGAGGCCGAGGTGCTCGACCTGGTGGCCGCGCTCCGCGAGGAGTTCGACACCTCGGTGCTGTTCATCAGCCACAACCTGGCCGTGATCGCCAAGATGTGCGACCGCGTGGGCGTGCTCTACGCCGGCGAGCTTGTCGAGGAGGGCATCGCCCAGGAGGTGTTCGACCAGCCGCGGCATCCCTACACGGTCGGATTGCTGCGCTGCATCCCGCGGCGCGGCCAGCGGAAGGACCACGGGCGGCTGGACACGATTCCCGGCTTCCTGCCGCCGCCCGGTCACCTGCTCACCGAGTGCATCTTCGCCGCGCGCTGCCCTATCGCCGAGGAACGCTGCCACGCCGCGGCGCCGCCGGCCTTCGCGGTCGGCCCGCTGCACAGCTCCCGCTGTTACCTGCACGACAGGACGCCCGATCTGCCGCGGAACACCCCGGTCGACGTGGAGCTGCCCGCGCCCCGCAGCGCCGCCGAGCCCATCGTGCGGCTGACGAGCCTGTCGAAGACCTTCATCTCCGGCGGCGAGAACTTCCAGGCCCTGGCCGGGATCGACCTGAGCCTGCAGCTGGGCGAGACGCTCGGGCTGGTCGGCGAGTCCGGCAGCGGGAAGACGACCCTCGCCCGCGCGCTGCTCGGCCTCATCGCGCCCGACGCCGGCTCCGGCGTCGAATTCGACGGCAAGCCGCTGGCCGGCGACGCGCGGCGGCGCCCCCGCGACCAGCTCAAGGCCCTGCAGATCGTGTTCCAGAACCCGGACTCGGCGCTGAACCGCCGGCACACGGTGCGGCGGCTGATCAGCCGGCCGCTTACCAGGCTGGCCGGTCTGTCGGGACCGCGGCTCCGCGAGCGGCTGGCCGACCTGGTCAGATCGGTCCGGATGGAAGAGCGTCATCTGCCGCTGCGGCCCAGCCAGCTGTCCGGCGGCCTCAAGCAGCGGGTGGCGATCGCGCGCGCCTTCGGCGGCGGGCCGCGCATCGTCGTCTGCGACGAGCCCACGTCGGCACTCGACGTATCCGTGCAGGCGGCGATCCTCAACCTGCTCGTCGACCTGCAGGCCAAGGAGCAGGTGACGTACCTGTTCATCTCACACGATCTCGGCCTGGTCAGGTACCTGTCCGACCGCATCGCCGTGCTGTACCTGGGCCGCATCATGGAGATCGGGCCGGCCGAGACCGTCTTCGACGGACCGCATCACCCCTACACCGAGGCGCTGCTCTCGGCCGTGCCGAGCCTCGATGGCCAGCGCACTGCCCGGATCCGGCTGCACGGCGAGATCCCGTCCGCGGCCGATCCGCCCAGCGGGTGCGTCTTCCACACGCGCTGCCCGCGCAAGCTGGCGACCGGCATCTGCGAGTCAACCGAGCCCCCGCTCCTTGAGGTCGCGCCCGGTCACCTCATGAGCTGCCACATTCCCATCGAAGAGCTGCGAATCCTGCAGCGCACCGGACAGGCGCCGTGACAACAAGGCGCGCCAGGCATAGTTTTTTCCGATCCGCGCCGCGCGGCGCGGGGCTGAGGGAGGACCCGTGAACGCTGACCATGGCCGGCTCGACCACCTGCGCGAGGGCCAGGGAGATATCGGGAATCACGTCATCGACGAATTCGCCGTGGGCAGGATGTCCCGCCGGGACTTCATCAGGCGAGGCACGGTCGTCGGAATATCGCTTCCCGTGCTCGGCGGCATTCTCTCCGCGTGCGGCAGCTCGGCCAGCCCGACGCCGGCCGCGAGCAGCGCGGCGGCCGGCAAGGCCGGCGCGACCATCAAGGTCGGCATCATCGTGCCGGCCGCGGCGATCAACCCGCTGACCATCGCAGACCAGGGCGGCATCGACATGATCGGCCAGGTCGGCGAGTACCTGGCCTTCTCCAACCAGCACCTGACGCTGGAGCCCCAGCTCGCCGAGAGCTGGAAGCCCAACCCCGCCGCCGACGTGTGGACCTTCAAGATCCGCCAGGGCGTCAAGTTCCATGACGGCAGGCCGCTGACCGCGGACGACGTGGTGTACACCTACAAGCTGCACTCGAACCCGAAGAACGGGGGCAACGCGCTGTCCGCGTTCGGCGGGGTGCTGCAGCCGTCCGGGGTCAAGAAGGTCGACGACTTCACGGTGGAATTCCACCTGGAGGCGCCCAACGGGAACTTCCCCTACCTGACCTGCTCCGACAACTACAACATGATCATCCTCCCGGCCGGCTTCGACCCGAAGCAGTATGAGAGCTCGTTCATCGGCACCGGCCCGTTCAAGCTCAAGAACTACAAGGCGAAGGTCGGCGCCTCGTTCACCCGCAACGAGCAGTACTGGGGCGCCAAGGCGCTGCCCGCGGCCACCGAGTTCACCTTCTACGACAGCCAGACGCCGCAGGTGCTCGCGCTGACCGGCGGCACGCTCGACGTGGTCGGCCAGTTCTCCGTGTCCGGCGGCGAGCAGCTGCTTGCCCCGGGAGCGCCGTACAACGTCGTGACCCTGGAGTCCAGCGCGCACCGCGAGCTGTCGATGCGCTGCGACAAGGCGCCGTTCACCGACCCGCGGGTGCGGCAGGCGATCGCGCTCACCCTGGACCGGACCGCGATCGTGACGGCGCTGTTCAAGGGCAAGGCCGACGTGGGCAATGACAGCCCGTTCGCCAAGGTCTTCCCGTCCACGGACCCCAGCGTCGCGCAGCGTGCGAAGAACATCGCGAAGGCCAAGTCGCTGCTGGCGGCCGCGGGGCACGGCTCGGGCTTCAGCACCCAGCTCATCGGCAACAACACCCTGGAGATCCCGCAGTACGGCCAGATCGTGGCGCAGGCCGCCAAGAGCATCGGCGTGACCATCCACACCAAGTTCGAGGACTCGGGAACCTACTACGGCAAGGCGACCTTCGGGAACTCCGACTGGCTGGACGCCACGATGAGCCTGGTGGACTACGGCCACCGCAGCGTGCCGAACGTGTTCCTGACCGCCCCGCTGCAGACGATCAACGCCAAGAATGGCACCGGCTCGTGGAACGCGGCGCACTTCAACAACAGCCAGTACGACAAGCTGTCGCAGCAGTACATAGCCGCCGTCGACCACCCCACCCAGCGCCGGATCGCCGGGCAGATCGAGACCCTGCTGCTCGCGCAGACGCCGATCATCTTCGGGTACTTCTACAACTACCTGGCCGCGTCGGCGCAGAACGTGCATGGCATCTACCCGACGGCCATCGGCCACATCTTCGTGAACAAGGTGACGAAGAGCTGAGCCGCGTGCAGCGGTGCCCGCGAACCAGCCGCCGGCGGCCGCGGGCACCGCTGCATCCCGGGAGGCGCCGGTGAGCGGCCCGCCCGGCCCGGGCCTGTGGATAAGGTTCCTGTCCGGGCCGGACATCGACAGTCTCGGCCTGGCCAACGCCGAGATCGTCGGCGCCGTCGAGGGCGCCGTGCGCGCGCACGGTGAGGGCCGCGTCGTCTTCGAGCCGCGCGTTCACCTGGTCCCTGACAACGGCGGGGCCGGCCACTTCAACATCCTGCGCGGGCACCTTGCCTCGCCCCCGCCCGGCGTGAGCGGCATCAAGGTCGTCGGCGACTTCGTCGCGAACTACGCTCGCGGGCTGCCCAGCGAGCTCGGCCTGCTCACGCTCTATGACCCGGCCACCGGCATCCCGCTGTCCATCATGGACGCGACCATGATCACCGCGTGCCGGACCGGCGCCATGACCGCGGTCGGCGCCAGGTACCTGGCGCGGCCCGGCGCGCGGATACTCGGGCACGTCGGCGCGCGCGGTACGGCCCGGTGGAACGTGCTGCTGCTGGACGAGATGTTCGACTTCGATGAGATACGGGTCACCAGCCGCCGGCCGCAGTCCCGGGAGGCATTCGCGGCTGAGCTGGCAGCTGTCACGGACACGCCCGTTCGCGTGACTGCCACCGCAGAAGAGACCTTCGATGGCGCCGACATCCTGGTGGAGGCGTCCAGGCTGACCGAGCCTGCCCCGCTGCTGCGCACCAGCGCGGTCCGGCCGGGTGCCTTCGTCGTCCCCTACGGCACGGTGAGCGCCGTTGAGCTTGATCTGCTTGACGTGATGGACAAGGTCGTCGTGGACGACTGGCGGGAAGCGCAATCCGGCCGCTTCGGTGCGCTGCGGGCGCATGTTGACAGTGGGCGGCTCACCGCGGAGTCGCTGCACGCGGAACTCGGCCAGGTCGTCACGGGGCAGCGCCCCGGCAGGGAGAGCCCCGCTGAGCGGATCCTGCTGTGGCACCGCGGTCTTTCCATCCTGGATGTCGCCGTGGGCCAGCTCATACTGCACCGGGCCGAGGCAGCCGAGGCCGGCACGATGATCCGATACCGGTTATGCAGATGACGCGGACGGTCACTACCGCGGCCGAGCTGACTCCCGGCCTGATCGGCGAGATCGCGGCCGGCGCCACGGTCCGGATCGCGCCCGGGCTGCTCGGCGAGGTGCAGCGGAGTTGCGAGCGGGCGCGCGAAGTACTGCGCAGTGGCGATCCGGTCTATGGCGTGAATACCGGCATGGGAGCGCTCTCCGGCGTGCGCCTTACCGGGCCGCAGCAGCTCGCGCACCAGCGCAACCTGCTGCTCGCCAGGGCGACCGGCGGCCCGCCCTGGCTGGACGCCGCCGACGTGCGGGCGATTTTCGCGGTCCGGCTGCGCACGTTCCTGGCCGGTGACGCCGGCGTGTCCGGCGAACTCTGCCAGCGGCTGGCGGATTTCCTGACCGCGGGCATCGTCCCGGCCGTCCCCCGGGCCGGCGCAGGCAGCGCGGGCGAGATCATCCCGCTGGCGCACGCGTTCGGGCCGCTCGCCGGGATCGGGCAGGTGCTCAGGCCGGGCGGCGGGGTCAGGGCCGCCGCCGAGGCGCTGGCCGAGCACGGGCTGGCCGAGTTCAGCTTCGGCCCGAAGGAGGGAATCGCGCTGCTGGCCGGCGTGCCCGGAGCGACGGCGCTGGCCATCCTCCGGACCGCCGATGCGCGCCGGGTGACGGCCATGATGGAGGCTGCTGCCGGGCTCTCGATCGTCGCGGCCGGGGCGCCCCGCGATCCTTACGCCGCAGCCTGCGCGCGCGGCGACGACATCCTGGCGGGCGTGCTCGGACGGCTCAGGGCGCTCATCGGCGACGGCACCGCCGCCGAAGGCAGCAGCGCAGGCGACGGCGGCGCTCCCGGCGACAGCGGCCCGTCCGGGGCCGACGGCACTCCCGACGACGGCGGCACCCCCGGACGCGGCACTCCCGACGACGCCGGCACCCCCGGACGCGGCACTCCCGACGACGCCGGCATCCCGGGGGGCGGCCGCACTCTCCGCGACGGCGGCACTGCAGGCGAGCGGGTCGTGGCACTGCAGGCGCCAGTTTCCTTCCGGGTGGCCGGCCCGGTCCTCACCCAGGTGCTGCGAGCGGGCGACGGGCTCACGGCCGCGATCGGTCGCGCGCTGACCGGCGTTACCGACTCGCCCGCGTTCCTGGACGGACGGTTCGTCGGCACGGCCGGCTTTCACGGGATCGACCTCGCCGCGCACTGCGACCAGCTCACCGCTGCACTTGCGCACGCCGCCGAGGTCTCCGCCGCGCGCCTGCACCGGCTGCTCGACCCGCGGGTCACCGGCCTGCCCGCGCAGCTCGCCAGGACGCCGGGCCCGGATACCGGCCTGGTCACCGTGCACAAGCGCGCGGCCGGGGAGGTCCACGCAATGCGCCGGCTGACCATGGCGACCCCGGTCGGCCTGATCGAGACCTCGGGCGGCCAGGAGGACGTGCAGTCCTTTGCCTGGGCGGCAGCCGAGACGCTGCGCGCTGCCCTGCACCATGCGCGCGTCGTCACCGCCTGCGAGCTGCTCGCCGCCAGCCATGCCGTCGCGCTGGCCGGCCGGCCCGCCCCGTCCGGCTGCCTCGACGTGCTCGGCTGGCTGGCCGGCGTCGTCGAGCCGATCCTTGCTGACCGGCCGTTCGGCGAGGACATCGAGCGGATCATCAGGGCGCCATGGCCCGAGCCGCCGCAGCGGGCGGCAGAGGGGTAGCCAGCGACCATCGGGGCGGCGGACGAGCAACCCGCGACTAGCCGGGCAGCGGACGAGCAGCCCGCGACCAGCCGGGCAGCGGACGAGCAAACCGCGACCAGCCGGGCAGCGGACGAGCAGCCCGCGACCAGCCGGGCAGCGGACGAGCAGCCCGCGACCAGCCGCGCGAACCCGCGACCAGCCGGGCGGCGGACAGGCGGCCAGCGACCGGCGGGCGGTGGACGGGGAATAATGGGGACTGACGGCTCGTTTCGCACTCGTTTCCCGCGCATCACGCATTCCGCTCCGACTCCGCGACCGGGGGACCAACACGGAGATCCGAGGAACTGAGCAATGACCACTGCAGGCGAGGGGCGCGGCGAGCTGCCGGGCACGATGCCAGTCCAGGCCGCCGGGGCGGCCAGCACCGTAGCTGCCGGGCCGCCCGGCCAGGAACCGGCCCGCCAGGAGCCAGCCGGCAGAGGGCCGGACGAGATGCCGGAAGCGCACGGCCACCAGCACAAGGACGTGTCGGGCGGCTGGCTCCGCCCTGCCGTGTTCGGCGCGATGGACGGACTCGTCACCAACGCGTCCCTGATCGCCGGGGTCGGCGGTGGCGGCGGGTCAGCCCACATGCTGGTCCTGACCGGCCTGGCTGGCCTCGCGGCCGGCGCGCTGTCGATGGCCACCGGCGAGTACGTGTCCGTATCGTCGCAGAACGAGCTTGTCGGTGCCGAGGTCAGCAAGGAGCGGCTCGAGCTGGAGAACCATCCGGAGGACGAGCGGCGCGAACTCGCCGAGGTGTTCATGCAGCGGGGCGTGGACGCCGACCTGGCCGACCGGGTGGCGCGGCAGCTTTCCGCGCACCCCGAAGAGGCACTGCGCGTGCACGTGCGCGAGGAACTTGGAGTTGATCACCACGAACTGCCTTCGCCGCTGACCGCCGCGGGCGCTTCGCTGGTGACGTTCGCGGTCGGCGCGCTGATCCCGCTGATTCCTTACCTGGCGGGGTTCGGCTCACTCACCCGCGCGCTGATCTTCGCCGCGGTCGCCGCCTTCGCCGGCGGCGGCATGGTGGCCCGGATCACCGACCGGCCGTTCCTGCGCGGAGCCGGGCGGCAGCTGGCACTAGCCGCCATCGCCACGGGCCTCACCTACGGGATCGGCACCCTGGCAGGCGCAGCAGTCTCCTGACCCCCGCCCCCCGGCGCAGCGGCCGGATCGGTTGCTGGCGTAGTCCTTATCGGGTACTGGGGCAGGGGCCGGGCTACCAGGAGTCGGAGCCGAACGAGTCCTCGGCCTGGCCGCCGTTGGCCGAGAGCAGCGCCAGGTCCGCCTCGACCATCATGGCCACCAGCTCCTCGAAGCCGATCTTCGGCTCCCAGCCGAGCTGGTCCCGCGCCTTGGACGGGTCGGCGCACAAATGATCGACCTCGGCCGGCCGGATGAACGCGGCGTCACACACCACATGGTCGCGCCAGTCCAGTCCGGCGACCCCGAAGGCGCGTTCCACCAGCTCTTCCACCGCGTGCGTGACGCCCGTGCCGACCACGTAGTCGGCAGGCTCATCCTGCCCGAGCATCAGGTGCATGGCCCGCACGTAGTCGCCGGCGAACCCCCAGTCCCGCCTGGCCTGCAGGTTCCCGAGCCTTAGCTGGCGCTCGTAACCTAGCTTGATCTTGGCCACGCCGAGTGACACCTTGCGGCTGACGAACTCCGCGCCACGGCGCGGCGACTCGTGATTGAACAGGATCCCGGACACCGCGAACATCCCGTAGGACTCCCGGTAGTTCTGGGTCAGGAAATGCCCGTACGTCTTCCCCACCCCGTACGGGCTGCGCGGGTGGAAGGAGGTCCGCTCGGTCTGTGGCGATTCCCGCACCAGGCCGAACATCTCCGACGACGAGGCCTGGTAGAACCGGATCTGGCCGTGCGTCGGGCTCCGCGAGGCGCTGATGCCGCTGCATACCCGGATCGCCTCAAGCACCCGCAGCACGCCGAGTCCGGTGACCTCGCCAGTCAGTTCCGCCTGCTGCCAGGACATCGGCACGTAAGAGATCGCGGCCAGGTTGTAGACCTCGTCGGGCTGGACGCGCTCGACGGCGGAGATGAGGCTGCCCTGGTCGAGCAGGTCGCCGCGGACCAGCCGCACGTCGCCAACGAGCTGGCGGATGCTGCGTACCCGAGGGTTCGCCTGGCCCCGGATCAGGCCCCAGACCTCATAACCCTGGGCGTGCAAGTGCTCGGCCAGATAGGACCCGTCCTGCCCGGTAATCCCGGTGATCAGCGCGCGCTTTGTCAGCAGAGTCTCCGCTCGTTCCGGGGCCGGCCAGTGTTTCCGAGTCAACCAGCTACGTCGCGGCAGCTTACCCACAGCCCGGCCGCCAGGGCACCTGCCGGGCCGGGGCGCGGCTCGCCGCAGCTCGGCGGGGGCATCCGCGGCGACTCGACTGGACGCCCGCAGCGACCCGACGGGGACGCCCGCGGCGGCTCGGCTGGGACGCCCGCGACGGCTCGGCAGGGGTGTTCGTGCGACATCGACTGGGCGCCCGCCGTGCCGCTGAAGGCACGCCCACGGCCAGCAGGGACGCATGCTCGGCGCGACCTCGGAGCACGTCCGTCGGGACTCGAGCGGCCGGCCCGCCGGAGATCACGGGGACGCAAGGTACTCCCTGGTAATGTTCGCTGCCTAAGGGGGTCACGCGGGCTCGCTCCGGCATCATCGGCGGCCAGCGGCGGATGAGGAGGCGCAACCTGCGTGAGCACCACGGATCGCCCGCTTCGCGTCGCCATGCTCTCCTACCGGAGCAAACCGCATTGCGGTGGCCAGGGCATTTACCTCCGTCACGTGTCTCGTGAGGTCGCCGCGCTCGGGCACCAGGTCGAGGTTTTCTCCGGGCAGCCCTACCCGGAGCTTGAGCCCGGACCGCTGCTGCGCACCCTGCCGAGCCTGGACCTGTACCGGGAGCCGGATCCGTTCCGCACGCCTCGGCTGCGCGAATTCCGCGACTGGATCGACGTACTCGAGGTCGCCGCGATGTGGACGGCAGCGTTTCCCGAGCCGCTCACGTTCAGCCTGCGGGCGCTGCGCGCGCTGCGGCAGCGGCCTGGCGACTTCGACGTCGTGCACGACAATCAGGTGCTCGCCTACGGCATGCTCGGCATCGCGAGGCTCGGACTGCCGCTGGTGACGAGCATCCATCACCCGATCAGCGTGGACCGGCGGATCGAGCTGGCAGCCGCGACCGGCTTTGCCCGGCTGTCCAAGCGCCGGTGGTACGGGTTCGTGCGGATGCAGGGCCGGGTCGCCCGCCGGGTCGGCCCGATCCTCACCGGCTCCGAGTCGTCCAGGGACGACATCTGCAGGGACTTCCGGGTGCCGCCGGAGAACGTGCACGTGATCCCGCTTGGCGTCGACACGCGCCTGTTCCACCCCAGGAAAGGCCCGCGGGCGGCGGCCCGGATCCTGGCGGTGGCCAGCGCCGACTCGCCGGTCAAGGGAGTCGCCACGCTGCTGCGCGCGGTGAGCAAGCTCGGCACCGAACGGGACATCCACCTCATCGTCGTCGGGAAGCCGGCCGACGGCGGGCCGACCGAGCGGCTGGTCGCCGAGCTCGCGCTCGGCGACCGGGTACGGTTCGTCACCGGAATCAGCGACCTTGAGCTAGCCGAGCTTGCCGCCAGCGCGGAGATAGCCGTGGTGCCCTCGCTGTACGAGGGATTCTCGCTGCCCGCGGTCGAGCACATGGCGTCCGGGACGCCGCTGGTGGCCAGCCGCACCGGCGCGCTGCCCGAGGTGACCGGCGACGCGGCCGTGCTGGTGGCACCGGGGGATCCGGAAGAGCTGGCCGCGGCGCTGCGGCGGCTGCATGACTCGCCCAGCGAGCGCGAGCGGCTCGGCGCCGCCGCCTGGGACCGGGTACAGGAGCGCTTCGCCTGGTCGGCGGTCGCCCGCGCGATCGTGGCCCAGTACTACCGTGCGAAGGAAGGAGCGGCGCCCTGCTGACCGTTAACTTCGCCCGTTTCCCGGTCCGGCCGGGCGACCGGGTGCTCGACCTCGGCTGCGGCGCGGGCCGGCATGCGTTCGAGGCGCTGCGGCGCGGCGCGCAGGTGGCGGCACTGGACACCGACGAGGGTGAGCTCCGGCAGGTGTCCGCGATGTTCGCCGCGATGCGCGAGGCAGGCGAGGTGCCCGCGGCCGCGGCGGCCCGCGCGGTGGCCGGGGACGCCACCGCGATGCCATTCCCTGATGGCTGCTTCGACCGGGTGATAGCCGCCGAGGTGCTTGAGCACATCCCGGCCGACCAAGCCGCCATGGACGAGATCGCCCGCGTGCTGCGGCCAGGCGGGCTCGCCGCCGTCACCGTGCCCAGCTGGCTGCCGGAGCGGGTCTGCTGGCGGCTGTCCGACGACTATCACAACGTGCCCGGTGGTCACGTGCGGATATTCACCCGGCCCGAGCTGACGGCCAAGCTGGCCAGGGCCGGCCTGCAGGTGGCCGGTCAGCATCATGCGCACGCGCTGCACTCGCCGTACTGGTGGCTCAAGTGCGCCGTCGGAGTGCGCGATGACGACCATCCGCTGGCCCGCGCCTACCACCGCCTGCTGGTCTGGGACATCATGAAGAAGCCCGCGCTGACCAGGCTGGCCGACCGCGCGCTCAACCCGCTGATCGGCAAGAGCCTCGTGGTCTACGCGGCCAAGGCCGAACCAAGCTGGAGCCGCACACCGGATCGGCCGCAGCACGCGCCGGGCCGGCCGCAGCACGCGCCGGGCCGGCCGCAGCACGCGCCGGCTCGGCCGCAGCACGCGCCGGCTCGGCCGCAGCACGCGCCGGCTCGGCCGCAGCCGCAGGCGCCCGGACAGCCGCAGGCCCCTGGACAGGCGCATGCCATCGCGTGAGATGTCCGCCAGGGATAGCGCCGCGACCTGCCCGCCCGAGGTTCCCGGCATCCTCACCGCGCAGGACATCCTGGCCACCGGCCGCAGCATCGCCGCCGTCCAGCAGCCGGACGGGGCCATCGGCTGGCCGGATGGCCACGTCGACGCATGGAACCACGTCGAGTGCGCGATGGCATTGAGCGCATGCGGGTTCCGGGACGCAGCCCGGCGAGCCTACGACTGGCTGCGCGCCGCGCAGCGCCCGGACGGATCCTGGCCGCGGACGACGGCGGGCGGTGTCGCCGCCGATCATGCCGCGGAGAGCAATCAGGTCGCCTACCCGGCCGTCGGCGTCTGGCATGAGTTCCTGGTCACCGCCGACCGGGCGTTCGTCGCCGCGATGTGGCCCACGGTGCGCCGGGCGACCGACTTCGTGCTCGGGCTGCAGACCGCGCGCGGCGAGCTTGCCTGGGAGCGCACCGCGGACGGCGCCGCGGGCGGCTATGCCCTGCTGGCCGGCTCGGCTAGCGCGCACCAGAGCCTGCGCTGCGCCATCGCCCTGGCTGAGTATGTGGCCGAGCCACAGCCGGACTGGGAACTTGCCGCCGACCAACTCGGGCATGTCGTCGCCTGCCACCCTGAGGCATTTGCCGACAAGAACAGGTTCTCGATGGATTGGTACTACCCGGTCCTCGGCGGTCCGGTCAGGGGCAGCGCGGGGCGGGACAGGCTGGCGGCCGGCTGGGATACCTTCGTGGTGGCGGGCCTGGGCGTCCGCTGCGTCAGCGAGCAGCCCTGGGTAACCGGCGCGGAGACCTGCGAGCTCGTGCTGGCGCTCGACGCGGTCGGCGACCGGGACAAGGCGGCGGACCTGTTCGCCGCCGTCCAGCACCTGCGGGACCCGCTGGGCGGCTACTGGACCGGATGGCAGTACGTCAACCAGGCACACTTCCCGGCCGAGCAGAGCAGCTGGACCGCCGCCGCGATCATCCTGGCCGCCGACGCGTTGTCCGGCGCGACCGGCGGTGCCGGAATCTTCCGTGACGCAGCCGGCCGATGGCCGGTCGCCGCGCCAGCGGACGCGGCCGCGTGCGGCTGCAAGCAGCCAGCATCGTCGCCGGGGCACGGCGCCGCACAGGCACCGGAATCAGGGCCCGCGCCCGACCTGGCACGGACACCAGAATGAGCCCGCGCCGGACCCGGCCCGCGC
>WNGQ01002133.1_pt1 | contig 25859 bp, 22 predicted proteins | sample 5407661 | NCBI WGS metagenome assembly WNGQ01 (sample SAMN13153382, study PRJNA577476) | soil metagenome | isolation source: 60 cm soil or saprolite under Garry oak tree replicate 2 | place: USA:California | collected 2016-06-15 | reverse complement strand
TTTCTGCCGCGCGAGCGGGAGGTTGTCGTTGCCGGCGGGTTGATCCGCTACCTCAAAGCGCAGCAGCCGGCCGGCGTCTAGGCCGCGTCGGCCGCGCGCGGCAGCTCGGCGACGACGTCGCCGGCGCTCTCGAGTTCGTGCGAGTCCGCGGCCTGGTCGAGCTTCAGCTCGAACTTGTCGAGTCGCTTCTCGGCCTTGCCGAAGCTCGAGTTCGCGCGACCCAGATGAGTGCCGACCAAGTCGAAGTCCTCCTTGAAGCGCCCAAAGTCCTTCTGTAGCTGGGCGCAATAGGCCATCACCTCGTGCGCGTGTTGCTCGATCTGGAGCCCCTTCAGCCCGAGCAGGACAACCTGGAGGTACGCGGTCAGCGTCGTCGGCGATACCGGCAACACCCGCTTCTCGTGCGCGTAGGAGAGCAAAGCACCCGTCTTGCCGCAGACGAGCTCGTAGTAGATCGCCTCCGACGGCAGGTACATGAACGCAAAGTCGTAGGTTCCCTCGTCCGGCCGGATGTACTTGGACGAGATCGCATCGACGTGCCCCTTGACGTCGCGCGCGAACGCTTTCTCGTGCAGCTCGCGCTCCGAGCTCTCCTGTGCGTCGACGAGCCGCTCGAAGTTGTCCAGTGGGAACTTGGCGTCGATCGGGGCGAGCCGGTCGACCCGGATCACGGCGTCGACTCGCTCGCCGCTCTTGAACCCGTACTGCAGCGAGTACGCCTCGGGCGGGAGGCGGTCGCGCAACAGGTTGCCGAGCAGCAGTTCGCCGAAGACGCCGCGCGCCTTCGGCGGTCGCAGGACCTGCTGCAGCTGGCCGAGCTCCTTCGCGTGCTCGGCGAGGAGGGTTGTCGCCCGGCCGACGTCCCCGAGTTGCTTGTGGATCGCGTTCGTCTGCGTCGAGGCGTGCTCCATCCGCCGGTCGACCTTCGTGTCGAGCTCTCCGAGACGGCGGTCCATCGTCGCAGTGATCCCCTCGAGCTGTCGCCCGACCTCGGCGTTCCGAGCGGCCAAAGCGGCATCGGAGTCGGCCTTGAAGACCTGCAGCGCGCGGGTCAACCAGACCGCGAGCGCGGCTCCGCCGGCGAGAACGAGCAACAAGATTGCGATTGCGAGCATGGCCGACGAACGCTAGAGAACGCGTCGGACGCCATAAAGAGGGCGGCCGGAGCCGCCCTCCTAGTTGTCGGGCTGGGGGCTAACTGTCGCGCTCAGCCTGGTGCTCGGCGGCCTTCTCGCGCTCGGCCTGCGCCATCCCTTCGGCAGTTTCGGCTCGATCTTCGGCCATTCCCTGCTGTTCCTGATGCATGCCTTCGCTCTTCATCGAGCTGTCGCCGGTCATCTCGCCCGCGGTCTTCTTGCCGCGTCCGAGCAGCCTGTCCAGGAATCCCATTGTTTTGCCCTCCTTGAGTGAGGAAACCGGAGTATCGAAGATAGCGATCGAAAAAGCCAACCGACCAGAAGCGCCGAGACTCTGGCTACCATCCAGACGGCCTTGGCGAAGAAAGCCCGTACCCCTCTGCCGCCGCGGCCCGTCCAGGCACCAAAGCGGCGCGATACGAAGAAGCCAAAGGGCGTTCCGTCGGTCGGCGGACAAGGAAGGTCGCCGTGGCTGCTCTACGGTCTCGCAGCGCTCGGGCCGGTCGCGCTCGTCGCCGTGCTGCTGGTGCTCTTCGTCGGGGGTAACGGCTCCAGCACGAAGAACGTCACCGGCTCTGCGCCGAAGATCGACTACGCCACACTCCCCGGGCTCGAGAAGGGAAAGGCGCCGTGGCCGCCCGAGTATGCCTCCTTGCCCGACCGGCTGGCGCCGCTCCAACTGAGCTCCCTCGGAGTGCAGGGATCAACGCTGCACATCCACCAGCACCTGGACGTCTTCGTCAACGGCAAGCACGTGACCGTACCGGCCCTGGTCGGGATCTACGCGAGCGGCGACTCGGCCCAAGGCGGCTTCTTCGTCGAGCTGCACACACACGACCCATCGGGGATCATCCACCTGGAGGCGCCGAAGAAGGGCGTGTTCACGCTCGGCCAGTTCGTCGGTGTCTGGGGCGTCCGGCTGTCGAAGCAGTGCATCGGCGGTTACTGCGCGGCGCCGGGTAAGCCGCTCAAGTTCTACGTCAACGGCAAGCGCTTCCTCGGCAACCCGAACAACATCGTCCTCCACCAGCACGACGAGTACGCGATCGTCTACGGCAAGCCGCCGGCGAAGATCCCGTCGACGTACGACTGGGGTCCGTCGGGCCTCTAAGCGGCCCGGAGCCGGCGCTATTCTGGCGTCGCCGGGGTGGCGAAACTGGTCATACGCGCCTGACTTAAAATCAGGTGTCTCCTCTGGAGGCGTAAGGGTTCGAGTCCCTTCCCCGGCATCTAGCGGGGCGCCACGATCCGCATGGGCTGGTTGAAGTTCGTGTAGCGGTGATGCATGAAGTGGGCCGCCGCCGTCATGTTCAGTTCCAGCGGCCGGTGGCTGCTCGGGTCGACGGCGATCTCGAACCATGCCGGCAGCCCGGGGTCGAAGAAGCTGACCAGTCGAGCGCGCCGGCCGCCGATTCGCGTCCAGCCGAGCGCTCTTGCGTTCAGCCAGCGTGGGCTCCATTCAGCGCCGGGGAGCTGGAGCGGCGTCTGCGCCGAACGCAGCAGCGGTCCTTGGCCATCGGCGTCCCACCGCTTCCCGCCGATCACGATCGCCCGCGCTCCAGCCGAGGTGACGTAGGTCAGGCGATCGGGCGCGACGATCCGAAACGTCGTCGTCAGCTTGTGGCGCGGGCTCGAGGCGAGGCGCTCGTGGATCACAAGGCTCCGCAGGCCTGTGAAGGCGCGCCGCGCCTCGGCCACGAGCCGGCTCGCGGGCTGCGTCGGGCCTGGGATCGCAAAGGGGACTGGCCCTGAACCGAGCAAGACCTCGACTCGGCGTGCGTCGATTCGCGCGTTGGCCCGGTAGCACCCGGGTCCGCAGGCGGTCGCGGCGACCGTTCTACCCCCGCCGCGGAAAGCGACCGAGAGGCCGTCGACACCGTTGTCGTCGGGGCCGAGCACGGTCGCCTGGAGCTGCCCGCCGGGCCTGATCGCGAGCCCGACCGCGCGGTCGCCCGATTCGCCGGCGAGCACGGTTGCACCCAGCGGAGGATCGGCGATCGGCTGCGGCGTCTCCGGACCGGCGACCGCGCGGGCGAGCTGGCGGCCCGGCGCGAGGTCTGTCAGGAATGCGACCGCGACCACCAGACCGGCGAGCAGGACGAGCTCGACCGCGACGTTCCGGCGCAGAGCCTCGAGGCGCAGCCTCGGCACGAGCCGAGAGCGGTTGATCCAGCCGAGCGAGACCAGCAGAGCCAGAAGACCTGTCTTGACGAGGAGCGCCCGCCCATAGCCGGAGCTCCAGAGCTGGCTCACGGCAGAGAGTTCCGAGAGCGCCCGGATCAGCCCTGTCGCCGCGATCACCGCGACCGAGACGAGCGCGATCGCGGAGAGCCGTGGCACGAGCGCCGCCGTGAAGCGAGCGCGCTGTTCGGGCGAAAGCTTCCGTGCCGCGCGGGGCAGCCCAATCGCCAGCGCGAGCAGCCCGCCGATCCAGACCGCGGCCGCGCCCACGTGCAGGATGTCGGCGGCGACGTTCAGCGGCCGCGGCCACTGACCGCGGTCGAGTGCATGCCCGGCTACAGACGGGATCGGGAGGAGCGCCAGCGCGCAGACGAAGGCGCCGCGCCCGAGCCGTCGGTCGACGAATGCGATCGCCGAGAGCGTCGCGCCGACGACTGCGACGATCCCGCCCACCTCGTAGGCCAGCCCGAACCGGGTCGTCCCGGGATCGTGGTGCGGAATCAGCGTCGAAGCGCCCAGGAAGGCCAGGAAGAAGCCGGCGAACGCGAGCGGCCAGAGGACGCGTTCGTCCGGCTCTGCGCCCGCCGCGCGAAGCGCCGGCCGCCAGGCCAGCGGCATGAAGAGGGCGACGCCGACGGCGACGAGCAGTCCGGCGAAGAAGAACCAGCGGGAGATCACAGTACGCGTGAGGTTCGTGCCCCCGGCCGACAGGGCGGCGGTCGGCGGCGCGCGCCCTGCGCCAACCGCGAACGCAAACACACCATCGATCGTGTGCCCGTCATCGGAGAGCACGCTCCAGCGCACCGTGTAGTCCCCGTCGCGAAGGTTTCGCAGCGGGATCGTGACCACCCGGCCGCTCGCGCTTGGCTTTCCGGCCGTGACGGCGCGCTTGTCGGAGTTGCCGACCACCGTCGTCCCCCCAAGGACGCGGACGGTGTCGTCGAACCGGATCGTCACCCGCTTCGGCGCGCTCGCGAGGACGTCGCCGTCGCCCGGCGTGGTCGAGACGATCCTCGCGTGCGCCCAGGCCTCCGGCGCCCCCGCCGCGGCCGCCAGGAGCACCGCGGCCGCGGCGAGCGTGCGTGTCCATCGCGTCAAGGTCTCGTCAGGGAATTTCGTGGTGGCGCCCAAAGCGGTTCGCCGCCAACGCATCTTGCCCGCACCGAGGAGGGCTTGGCGGAACAGAGTCTGTGTCGTCGGGCCGCGCTGCTCGCCCCGAGGCGGCGTCCTCAGTCGCGCCAATAGCTTCCGGTCATCTCAACCCGTCAGCGCAACGCTGCGTTGAGGGTAGCCGCTGGCGTTTTGAAGTTGAGGGTTTGTCTCGGTCTTGTGTTGAGTTTGGTGGCGATCGCGTCGAGCTGAGGCTGGCTGAGTTTCGAGAGGTCGGTGCCTTTCGGCAGGTACTGGCGGAGGAGCCCGTTGGTGTTTTCGTTCGAGCCGCGCTGCCAGGGACTTTGCGGATCGCAGAAGTAGACCTTGACGTCGGTCGCGACGGTGAAGCGTGCGTGCTCGGCTAGCTCCATTCCGCGGTCCCAGGTGAGCGAGCTGCGGAGCTGCCGCGGTAGCCGGCCGACCTGGCGGCTCAGCGCGCCGGTGACTGAGCGGGTGTCCTTTCCCTCGACGGCGACCAGCATCAGGAAGCGCGAGTGCCGCTCGACGAGCGTCGCGACATGGCTGTTGGCGGCGCCGGCGAGCAGGTCGCCTTCCCAGTGGCCGGGGATCGCCCGGTCGGCTGCCTCGGCCGGCCGTTCCCGGATTGAGACCGCATCGACGATTTGTCCCTGGCCGCGGTTGACGCGGCTTGCCGTCCGAGGCCGGCGGAGCAATCGTGCCTGCCGCAGGTGCGCGACGAGTTCCTGCTTCAACGCCCCTCGCGCTTGGATGAACAGGGTCAGGTAGATCGTCTCGTGCGACACCCGCATAGTCTCGTCGTCGGGGAACTCGATCTTCAGCCAGCCGGCAATCTGCGCCGGCGACCAGTCTTCCCGCAACTTCGCGGCGACGATCCTGCTCAGAGCCGGCCGGCGGGCCAGTTTGCAGCGCTGCGGTCGCCGCGCACGCTCCCAGGCGCGCCGATCGGCCTCGGCGGCGCGGTAACGGCGTGGGCCCCGATGGCGATTGAGCTCACGTGTGATCGTCGAGGGCGATCGGCCCAGACGGGCGGCAATCCCTCTCGCCGACTCGCCAGCGGCAACGCCGCGCGAGATCTCCTCCCGCTCCTGAAGCGTCAGCGCCAGGCGGCTTCGGCGCCGCTCGGAGGGAGCCACGCCTCCACGCAGCCGGATCGTGCAACTAATAGTTCCGGGCGCCCGCTCGAGCGCCCGGCCGATCTTCCAGCGCTCCCACAGCTCCCGACGCTCCTGCGCCGAGTACTCCCTCCGCCTCCTCGCCAACGCACACCTCCAGCTCGAGAACCGAAACGATGTTGCGCTGACGGGTTGACGGCACGTTGGCTATTGACGCTCCCTGCGTCCTCCCCACGGAACGACCATCGCACCCTGGTGACGAGCGCCATTCCGCCAAACCCTCCTAGCTCTGGCTCGACTTCTCCTTCTCTCCTACTTCGAGCCAAAGGACGTGCCGACGCTGCTCGCCGCCGTTCGACGGGCGCGGCTGCCGGTCGGCGTTCCCGTCTACGTCGGCAGCTACGGCCCGAGCGTACGGGTCGCGCAGGAAGTGGCCACGTTTCCGGAATGTCGCTACGCGCCCATGTTTGCGCTCACGAACGAGTGGTACCGGCAGCGCCGGCGGCTGCCGGCCGAGCAGGAGCCGCTGGTGTCGAAGCGGCTCGGCGGCCAGGTGCCGCCGCTCGCGCAGCTCCGGTCGACCTCGGCACGGGTCTCGTGGGGCGTCGAGCTCGGCGCCCGCTACCGCGACGCCATCCGCGCCGCCGGTGATGCCGGGGCGAAGGTCGACGCGTGGCAGCTCGACGAGATAGTGCCGAGCGCGGCAGCGGCCGCGGCGGGCATACCGATCCGGGAGTTCACGCGCGGCGTCGTACGGGGCCTGGCGATAGGACGGCCCATCCTCGGCGATGTGGCGATGCGCGGTTTTGTCTGGGTCGCGCAATCGGCCTTCGGAATCGCCCGCCTCGCGATCACTCCTGAGCTGACGACGTTCTGGCGGACGCTCAACCGGGGTGCGCTCGCGTACGTCGGCGAGGAATACCCCCCGTTCGACGGTGACGCGCACGCGGCTGCCCGAGCCGGTGCGGCCGGGCAACGCGCACTGGCCGCCGGTGGGCCCGTGCGGCGTTCGCTTGCGCGCAGATATGTGTCCGGCATGACGCCGGGCTATGACCCCGCGCCAAGCCTCGGCGGCAACGTTCACGGCTGGCCCCGCCCACAGGTCAACGCCTGGCGGGCGGCGTATGTCCAGGAACGAGCTCGCATGGGAGTAGCCGGGTTCGGCGAGTTCAACTTCCGCGGCGGCAACAGCCGGCCGACCGTGATCCACGACGTCTTGAGTGCTCTCGCTGCTGCGCTCAGCTCGAGTACGTCTGTGGCTTCTACGAGGTCAAAGAGGGACTAGCTGCTACAGGTCTGAGGCCGTTGCCCCGCGAAGGCATCCAGCGCGCGCCGCGCGTTCACGTGGATGCTCAGCTTCACGGTGCCCGCCGCGGGTATCCGCAGCCGGATCATCGAGTCCTGCCCGGGATCGAGGCAGCCGGTCGAGGCCATCCAGTACGGCGAGTAGCGGATCGCGAGCCGGTACGTGCCCGCCTCGGCCGCTCTCACCGTCACCTGGGTCTCGGTCAAGCTGACCACGCTGGCGGGGGCAGGCCCGGTGATCAACGGGCGGGGGGACGGTACGGCGTAGATGCCCACGTGCGGCGTCCTGAGCACCCTCGTCAGCCCCGACTTGCCGCTCTTTAACAGCTTCGCCTCGTCGCGGGCGCTGTAATCCGGCGGCGCATCGGTGAGGACGACATAGCGGACGCCGAGCGAGCGGAGCCAGCGCAGATACGCGCTTCGGCCGAACCCGTCGTCGTTGTAGAGGAGGCGATTCTGGGGGTAGTCGTTCTGGCGGAACCACCCTCTGGCCAGCGGAATGCCGGCGCGAGGCAGGTAGACGGCGTCCCAGTGGCCGGCCGTGTCGACCGCCTCGACCCGGTAGGACGGACTCAGGTGTCGGTGGAGGTAGGCGATCGCCGGATGCCAGTAGGCCTGCGCCGAGGCGGGGTCCTGAGACGTGTTGACTAAGCTGAACGCGAGCGGGGTGAGGTTCCAGGAAGCGGCCAGTCCGAGCGAGACGACGGCCACCGGCAGCGGCCGCCAGTGCCGCAGCGACAACGCGAGGACAGCGACAGGGACTGCGACGTAGCGCAGCCGGTCGACGTTCTCGCCGAGCGACGAGGGAATCGCAAAGGCCGCCAGGTTGGCGCCGAGATAGAGGACGAACAGCCAGCGCAGCGGGCGAGCGCCCTCGACGCGCCACGTCAGCGCGGCGCCCAGCAGGCAGAACACGCAGCCAGCCAGCAGCTCCTCCCACGAGAATGGGTAGCGGCCCCCGTCGGCGAAGAGGCGCCAGAGAACGGCCTCGGTGCCTCCCATTGCGACGATGATCGCCGCCGGCACGAGTAGCTTTCTGCCCTCGCGCCAGCGCCCCACCCCGATCCCGGCGAGCACGAGGGCGAGCAGGAGAAAGGCGAGCGGGCTCGCGGCCGCGGTCAGCGCCGCGAGCGCGCCGAACTTCCAGCGCGAGCCGGTCTGGAGGGCCCAGATCGCGAGCAGCGCCAAGGCGGCACCGAGTGCGAAAGGAAACGCGCCGGAGAGGACGACGCCCGCCCAGACGACCGCGAAGGTCCAGCTCGACCACCGCGCCGTCGGTCCCCATTCGCGTCCCAGGACGACGGCGAACGCGAGCGCGGCAATCGAGACGGTCGCGACGGCGAGCAGCTTGATTCCGATCAGTGCTGCGAGCGGGTAGTAGATGAGGCTGTAGGTGACGAAGCTGTACCGCCCCGCGTACCAGAAGTTGTTCCAGAGCGCGAAGCCGTGCTGGAGGAAGGCGGTGCGCTGGTAGGCGTGGGCTGCGAAGTCGGTGCCAGGCGGCCCGAGCCAGACGAGCAGCGATGCCAGAAACGCGGCGGCCGCTGCGCAGAGAACAGCTTCGCGCGCAAGCGGAGTGGTGCGGGCGTGCACTTCCGCGCACGATAACGACGGCGGCGGCGCTTCCGGCGACTGTACGCCGACTCCGAGTCGTGCTTCCCCGGCTGATGCGGCCGTTACGCTGCCGGGATGAGGGGCGCGGTGGCGGCCGGGCACACGCTCACCGCCGAGGCGGGCGCCGAGGTGCTGCGCGAAGGCGGGAACGCGGTCGACGCGTGTATTGCCGCTGCCTGCATGTCCTGGGTCACCGAGAGCACGCTCACCAGTCCGGGCGGAGGCGGCTTCCTGCTCGTCCGCGAGTCGTCGACGGGGCGAGTCCGCTTGCACGACTTCTTCATCGCGATCCCCGGCCAGGGCCTCGCGCGCCCGCCCGGGGAGATGGAAGCGGTCGACGTCGAGTTCGACCGCGGGACGTCGCAGATCTTCCGCATCGGTGGTGCCTCGGTCGGCGTACCCGGGGCGATCGCCGGGCTCGAAGCGGCACACCGCGCCTACGCGACCCTGCCCTGGCGGCGGCTGCTGGAGCCCGCGATCGCCGTCGCGCGCGAGGGGCACGAGCTGACGAAGCCTCAGGCCTTCCTGCACGCGATCCTCGACGTGATCCTTCGGCGCACCGAGACCGGTCGCGAGATCTTTGGTCCCGAAGGCGTGCGCCTTGTCGCGGGCAACCGGCTCGTGATGCCCGAGCTCGCGGCCACCCTCGAGCTGCTTGCCGACGAGGGCGGGGCCGCTTTCTACGGCGGCGAGCTCGGCCGTCGCGTCAGTGACCACGTTCGCTCCGAGGGCGGCAGCCTCACGCAGGAGGATCTCGCCGAGTACCGCGTGATCTCCCGGCGGCCGATCCGCAGCTCCTTTGACAGCCACGAGTTCGTCTCGAATCCGCCGCCCTCCTCGGGCGGGATCCTGATCGCCTATGCGCTCCAGCTGCTCTCGCGGCTCGGCCCCGGCGGCCCACCTGGAAGCGCCGAGGCGATCGCCCGCCTGGCCGAGGTGATGCGCGAGCAGACCCGCGCCCGCGGGGGCAGCTTCACGAGCGACCTCTACCGCGGCGGCCTCGCGAACCGGCTCTTCGCCGGCGTCGATGCAGCGGCAGGGCGGATCGAGGCCCGCGAGGCCGGCCGGGCCGAGCCTGCCGGCGCTCCCGGGACGACCCACATCTCGGCCGTCGACGCCGCAGGCAACGCCGCCTCGCTGACCGCCTCGAACGGCTCCGGTGCGGGGGTGATCGTGCCCGGCACCGGCATCCACCTCAACAACATGCTCGGCGAGTACGACCTCAATCCGGTGGGCCGTCGTAACCAGAGCGGAGCGATCGGGCGGCGATTGACGAGCATGATGGCGCCGTCGGTCGTGCTCGACGGGGGACGGCCGCGCCTGGTGGTCGGAAGCGCCGGATCGGTCCGCCTGCGCGGAGCGATCCTGCAGATCGTGTTGAACGCCACCGTGCACGGCATGGATGTGGGCAAGGCGATTGCCCAGCCGCGCGTGCATCTCGAGGAACCGCACCTGCACTGTGAGGGCGGTGCCGATCCCGCCGAGCTCGACAGGCTCGCGCAGTGGGGCTACGAGCTCGTGCGCTGGCGGCGGCGGAACCTCTACTTCGGCGGCGCTGCGGCGGTCGAGCTGCTCGAAGACGGCAGTCTTGACGCTGCCGGAGATCCACGGCGCGGCGGCCACGGAGTCGTGGTGTGAGGGGGTACATCGTCAGGCGTGCCACCCCCGCTGATGCGTCGGATCTCGTCGAGCTCGGCCGTGCGGTCAGCTCGGAGCCCGAGGCCTGGCTGATCACCGAAGGCGACTGGCGAAACGTCGGCGACGAGCGCCGTTACCTGCGTGCGGTTCGGCGCTCGCCACACGCGGCGGTCTTCGTCGCCGAGAATGACGCCGGAATCGTCGGTCGCCTTTCGCTCGCGCGCGACTCGCACCCTGCAAGCCATCACGTCGCCGACCTGGGCTTGATGGTCGCCTCCGGTCACCGGCGCCAGGGGATCGGCAGATCGATGCTCGAGCAGGCGGTCGAATGGGCGCGGGAAAGTGAGATCGAGAAGCTCGAGCTGCATGTGTTCCCGCACAACGAGCCGGCGATCAAGCTGTACGAGCAGTTCGGCTTCGAGCGCGAAGGCCTGCGGCGGGACCACTTCCGCCGCGGCGGCCGGCTCGTCGACGCGGTGCTGATGGCGTACCGCGTCGACTGAGGGAGGCGGCAGAAACCCGTACCTAGACTGGGACGATGCAGTCGCTTGTCCGCGACTACGGGCTCTTCATCCTCTTCCTCCTGATCGCGATGGAGTCCGCGGGCATCCCGCTTCCGGGCGAGACGGCGCTCGTCGCCGCGGGCGTGCTCGCTTCCCGGGGCGACATGAGCATCGTCGCGGTGATCGCGGTCGCCGCTGTGGCCGCGATCATCGGCGACAACGTCGGCTACTGGGTGGGCCGACTCGGCGGGCGGAAGCTCTTGCAGCGCTGGGAGTTCTTGGACCGTCACGCCTCCCGGGTGCTGCCGTGGTCCGAGCGCTTCTTCAAGCGTCATGGGGGCAAGACGATCTTCCTCGCCCGCTTCATCGCCGTCCTGCGGGTGACCGCGGCGTGGATTGCGGGGCTCAGCAAGATGAAGTGGTGGCTCTTCTTCGTCTGGAATGCTGCGGGCGGAATTGTCTGGGCTGTCGCGGTGGGCCTGGTCGCCTACTACGCGGGCGAGGCGGCCGCTGCGGCGATCAACCGCTACGGCCTGATCGCGGGGGCCGCGATCGTCGTCCTGCTTGTCGTCGGCGCCTTTGTCTTCCGCTTTGTCCGCCGGCGGATGCTCGAGGCCGAGTCGGAGGCTTAGCGCGGTCAGTGCGGGTCTCATTCGGCACCGGCCTTGCCCACCGGGTTTAGCGGCCGTGCCGCGCAGGTCGGCACGGCCTCTTATGGTCGGCGTCGCAAGCGAACGCCTTGGAAGGGTTCGGCCGCGGCAGGTTGAAATGTGTGAGCCGTGGCAATGTTGGCGGGGCTCTGCGAGGCGATCGATGCTCGTCCCTACATGGAGGGCCACGGCTCGCGCGTGAGCAGGCTCGCAGAGACGATCGCGCTGCGGCTTGGCTGGGGCGCCGGGCGAATCCGCCGGCTGCGGATCGGGGCGCTCCTGCACGACGTCGGCAAGCTTGCGATCGCCGACACGATCTGGGACAAGGCCGAGCGGCTGAGCGAATGGGAGTACGCCGCGATCCGGCGTCATCCGGCGGCCGGGATGCGGATCCTCGCGCGGCAACCCGACTTTCGGTTCGTGATTCCCTACGTGCTCTTCCATCACGAGCACTGGAACGGCGCCGGCTATCCCTTCGGACGCAGCGGTGACGAGATCCCGCTCGAGGCGCGGGTGCTCGCCGTTGCCGATGCCTTCGACGCGATGACCTCGCCGCGGCCCTACGGACCGCCGCTGCCGGTGAACGAGGCGGTAGCCGAGATCGACCGCTGCGCGGGAACGCAGTTCGATCCGCTGGTGGCCGGTGTCTTCGTCGAGCTCTGCCGCGCGGCGTCGCCGCGCTTGCTCGCGGCGCAGGGCTAAGTTTTTTCCTGTGATCGAGGCCGTCCGCGGCGACATCACCGACCAGGCGGTCGACGCGATCGTCAACGCGGCGAACGCGAGTCTTCTGGGAGGCGGTGGGGTCGACGGTGCGATTCACCGGGCCGGCGGTCCGGAGATCGTCGCCGAGTGTCGGCAACTGGCCGGCTGCGACACCGGCGACGCCAAGGCGACGACGGCCGGCCGGTTGCCCGCGCGTTACGTAATCCACACAGTCGGCCCCGTCTGGCGCGGAGGCGAAGCCGGCGAGGCGGAGCTCCTGGCGTCATGCCACCGCCGAGCCCTCGAGGTGGCCGCGGAGCTCGGTTGCACGAGCATGGCGTTCCCGGCGATCTCGACGGGCGTCTACGGCTATCCGGTCGAGCTGGCCGCCCCGGTCGCAGTAGCGGCCGCGCGGGAAGCGCAGCGCCCACCGGTCGAGCTCGTCCGTTTCGTCCTCTTCAGCCAGGGCCATCTCGACGCGTTCAGTCGTGCCGTCGCCGAAGCCAAGTAACAGACTGTTACAAGGATATTTGCGGTTGAACCGAGGCACGCTCGAGGTTTGCAGCCGCCCGAGTAAGTAACAGTCTGTTACTAGCTCGCTCTAGAGCGTTGACCAGACCTCGAGCTTCTGGCGGGTGCGGCGAATCACCTCATCCGTGAACTCGCTCGTGCCGGCGTAGCCGCCGAGGTCGGCGGTGCGGATGCCGTCGGCGACTGCTTCGAGGCACGCCTCGCGGATCGCGCGGCCGGCCTGCTGGGTCTCCTCGTCGCCGTAGCCGAGCAGCGCGGCGCCTGCGAGGATCATCGCCATCGGGTTTGCCACGTCCTTGCCGCGGAGCGAGGGCGCCGTCCCGTGCGCGGCTTCGGCCATCACCGTTCGCGGCATCAGCTTCTCGTCGAGGGCGATCAACAGCGACTCCGAGCCGGCGATCGAGCCGAACAAGGGCAGCACCAGGTCGGAGAGGATGTCCCCGTCCCGGTTCAGCGACGGGATCACGAGCGGATCGCCGCTCGTCGACAGCAGCAACGCGAAGGTCGCGTCGATCAACTGTGGCTCATAGGGAACGGCGGAATGGCGCTCGGCCGCGGCGTCCATCTCCTCCTTCAGCATTCCTTCGTAGACGGGGCTGACGGTGTACTTCGGCCCGCCAAAGACCTTCGCGCCCGTGCGCTCGGCGAGTTGGAAGCCGAACTCGGCGACCGCGCGGCAGACCGAGCGCTCGATCCGCTCGGTCCGGAACGCCGCCTCCTCGTCGCCTTCGCCTTCGCGCCACTCCTTCGCGCCGTAGGCGCCGCCGACCGCCATCCTCACGACCGAGATCGGCGCATGGACGCCGCCGAGCGGGACGACCCCGGGAATCCGCCGGCCGGTGCGGACGATCACGGTACCGTCGATCTCCTCACGGAGGATCCGGTTCGGCGAGCCGACGTCGTCGGCTCCCTCGGGGGTGATCGTGGCCGCCTTCAGCCCCAGCCCGGCCTCCTGGAGCGCCGCGGCTGCGTCATAGACGACCGCGTTCCTCGTCGCCCGCCGTGACTCCAGCGAGAGGTCGAACCGCGCGAGCTCGAGCTCGAGCTCGATCACGTCCGGCGCGAGCACTCGCAGTGACTGCTCGAGCAACTCCTGGCCGGTCTCGTCGCCTTCGAGCACCACGATTCGCTTCGCGTCCATGGCGCCGGAGTGTAGTGGTGGGATTACGGCGCGCTCGCGAGGGCATCACGGCCTCCGTGGCGAGGAACGGAGGGTGGACACGGGTCGGGTCGCGGCGTCATTTCCGCTATCTCGATGGGCGCGGCAAGCGAATCACCGACCCGGCGAAGCTCGAGCGGATCCACGAGCTCGCGATTCCGCCCGCCTGGAAAGAGGTCTGGATCTCGCCCAGGCCGACCGCGAAGCTCCAGGCCACAGGCGTCGATGCCGCCGGTCGCCGCCAGTACCTCTACCACGAGGATTACCGCGCCGCCCAGGAAGAGGCGAAGTTCCACAAGCTCGTGCGTTTCGCCGACGCGCTGCCCGCATTTCGCGAGGCGATGTCGAAACACATGGAGCTCGAGCCGATGTCTCCGGAATGGACCTGTGCTGTCGCGGTGCGGCTGATCAATCTCGGCTGGTTTCGGGTCGGTGACGACCGCTACGTGAAGGCGCACAAGACCTTTGGAATCACAACACTCCGCAAGAGCCACGTTAGAGTTCGAGGCAGTCGAGTCGCCTTTCGCTTTCGAGCCAAGCACCGCATCTGGGTGCGGACCGCGGTGGTCGACACGGAGCTCGCGGAGGCGATGCGCGAGCTCCTCGACACACGCGGCTCACGGCTGTTCCGCTACCGGCTGGCGGATGAGATCTACAACCTCACCGCGCGCAGGCTGAATGACTACATCGCCGAGTTCATGGGCGAGGAATTCACAGCCAAGGATTTCCGTACCTGGGGCGGCACGCTGGTCGCGGCGGTCGCGTTTGCGGAGCGCCCGCCTGCGGAGACTGCGACGGAGGCCAAGCGCACGGTCGCGGCAGTGATGAGAACCGTCGGCGAGCGGCTCGGCAATACGCCGGCGGTTGCGCGCGCTTCCTACGTCAGTCCCGCCGTCGTCGAGCAGTATCTCGACGGGCGAACGATCGATGATTTCCGGCCGCGCCATTTGCGCGTCGTCAGGGCGCGCGAGACGGGTCTGAATCCCGAGGAGCAAGCGCTTGTCAGCTTGCTGCGTTCGTGGCGAATACGCCGGGCTCGTAAAGCTGCGTAGAATCGAAGTCGGATCTCGGCTCGGCTCATCACTTCCCCGATCGAAAAAGGAGGACGAATCATGGCTCGCAAGACGGTGCTCGTCTGTGACAACTGTGGCAACGAAATCGATGAGGGTAAAGGCGCGTCGATGCGAATCAACTATTCCGATGCGCGTCGCGGTTCGAAGCAGGCCGATCTCTGCGACAACTGCGCCGGCGGGCTGCCCGGTCACGCGGCCGCGAGGCGCGGACGGCGGCCCAAGTCCGTCGCCGCGTAGAGCGGCCATAGACTCTCTGCTCTAAGCGCAAAACGGTAAGAAATCCCGTCTGGCGGCGGGACTAGGATGGGCCGATGGCCCTGACCCTGCTGGCCGGACCCGCGAACGCGGGCAAAGTCGCCCTTCTGCTCGAGCGTTATCGGGACGCAATCGCGCGCGAACCCTTCCTGATCGTGCCGAACCGGTCGGACGTCGATCGGGTCGAGCGCGAGCTCCTCGCCTCCAGTGGGGCGTTGCTGGGGGGTCAGATCGGCACGTTCGACGACCTGTTTCGTCGGCTCGCCAGGGACGGGGGAGAGCATCGACCCGTCGCAACCGACGCGCAGCGGGCGCTGATCGTCCGCAGGGCACTTTCGCATGCGCGGCTGAACGGGTGGACTCGCTCGGCGCGTTTCGCCGGTTTCGCCGACGCGCTGTCGTCGACGCTGGGCGAGCTCGAGTCGGGGCTCGTCGAGCCGGCCGAGCTCGAGGGAGATCTCGCCGGGCTCTACGGCGAGTACCGGGCCGAGCTCGACCGGCTGGGCCTCTGGGACCGCGACCTCCAGCGCCGCGCGGCCGCCGAAAGGGTTGGCGGCGAGCTGGCGGCCTGGGAGGGGCGGCCCGTCTTCGCTTACGGCTTCGAGGACCTGACCGGCGCGCAGTGGGCGCTGCTCGAGGCGCTCGCCGGCCGGGCCGACGTGACGGTCTCGCTTCCCTACGAGCCTGGCCGCCCCGCCTTCGCTTCGCTCGAGCGCACGGCGGCCGACCTGTCTGAGCTCGCGCGGCCGCGGATCGAGGAGCTGGCGCCTCGACCCGATGTGCGCCCACCTGCCCTCGCGCACCTCGAGCGAGGGCTGTTCTCCGCGACATCGAGCGCCGAAGCCCCGGAAATCGACGGCGCGCTTCGCTTCTTCGAAGGCGCCGGCCGCCGTGGGACGCTCGAGCGCGTCGCCGAGGAGCTGCTGACGCTGATCCGCGCGGACACGCGCCCGGAGGAGATTGCCCTCGTCTGCCCCCGCGTCGAGCGGTATCGGGCACCGCTCGAGACCGCGCTCGGCTCCCTCGGCGTGCCCTACGCGATCGAGGGGCAGATCCGATTCGACCAGACCGAGCTCGGGCGCGCCCTGCTGTCGTTGCTCCGGTTTGCCTGGCAGGGCGGCGGGCGCGGTCAGCTGTACGGTTTCCTCCGCTCGCCCTATTCGGGCCTCGCCCGAGCGAGCGTCGACTGGATCGAGGGCCGGCTCCGGGGCCGCGCCGTCGAGACGGGCGAGCGCACCGAGGAGGAGACGATGCGGCTCCGGGACGGCCACCCGCTGCCGCCGCTCGAGCTCCTCCGCAAGGCTCAGACGCCGCTCGCCGCTCTGCTCGACCTTGCTCGCTTCATGCTCCGTGCCGCCCACGGACTCGAGTCGCCCCCGGTCGGCGAGGAATCGCGCCAGGATCTGCGGGCGTTCGAGGCCCTCAATCGGCTGGTCGGGGAGCTCGAGGGCTGGCTCGCGCTCGGCGGGTCGCTGACTCCTGACGAGATCGTGGCCTCGCTCGAACGCGCCCAGGTTCGCGCTGCCAGCGCTGGAGAGGCGGGGCGGGTCGACGTCGTCGACCTTCTGCGCGCCCGCACGCGGCGCTACGAGATCGTCTTCGTGCTCGGCCTCGAAGAGGGCACGCTGCCGCGCCGCGGCGAGGGCTCGCCGTTCCTCGACGAGGAAACGGCGCGCGAGCTCGACTCGCGCCTGCGCCGGTCGCGGCTGGCGAGACCGGACCCGGTCGAGCGCGACCGCTACCTCTTCTACACGGCCTGCACGCGGGCCACGCGGCGGCTCTATCTCGTCCGCGAGGCGGCGAACGACGAGGGTGGGCCGCGCGAACCGAGCCCCTTCTGGGACGAGGTGCGCGGCCTTTTTGCAGAAGACGACGTGCGCCGAGCGACGACGCGACGGCCGCTCTCCGCCCTCACCTGGCCGGTCGAGCAGGCTCCGACCGACCGAGAGCGCCTGCGCGCGCTCGCCTCGCTCGTCCCCGTCGACGAGCAGGCCGCGCATGCTCTGGCCCAGGCGAACGGCTGGGAACGCCAGCTCAACCGTGCGCTGCGGGCCTTCGAACGGCCGACCCGCCTCACGCATCCGCTCGTGCTGGAGGAATTACGCAAGAAGACGAACTTCGGCGTCACCGAGCTGGAGACGTTTGCCGACTGCTCTTCGATCTGGTTCGTCGACCGGCTGATCGGCCCGCGCACGATCGACCAGGTCGTCGATCCCCGTCTGCGCGGCCAGGTCGCCCATAGCGCACTGCACAAGTTCTTCGCTGGCGTCCCCAAGCGGCTCGGCGTCGAGAAGCTCGGGCCCGACCAGCTCGACGATGCGCTCGACTTCATGCGCGAGTGTCTCGGCGAGGCGATGGCCGGCGTTCGGATGGAGCTGACCGACCTGCAGCGGCGTGAGCTCGAGCAGGGCCTGCTGCGCGACCTGGAGGCGTTCCTCCGGGACGAAGCCGCCTCTGAGCTGCAGCTGGTCCCGCGCCGCTTCGAGGTTTCGTTCGGCTCGGAGCGCTCGCCGCAGGAGCTTCAGCGAGGACTCGATCTCGGCACCTTCACGCTCTCCGGAAAGATCGACCGCATCGATCTCGACCCGTTCAGTGCCCGCGGGATCGTTCAGGACTACAAGTCGGGCAAGACCGCTCATTCGGCGGTGCAGATCGAGTCCGAGCTGAAGCTGCAGATCCCGCTCTACATGCTCGTGCTTCGCGACCTCGTCGGCGTCGAGCCGCTCGGCGGGATCTACCGGGCGCTCTCCGGTAAGCGCGACGCCCGCGGGCTGCTGCGCGCTGAGGCGAAGGAGGACGGCGTTCCCGGGTTCTCGCGCAACGACTACCTCGACGAGGAGGCGTTCTGGGGTCAGGTCGACCGGGCACAGGAGCTCGCGCGAGGCTTCGTCGAGCGGATCCGAACAGGCGACGTGCAACACGACCCCAAGGGCGGCGATTGCCCGCCCTGGTGCGAGCTCTGGCGGATGTGCCGGATCAGGCGGGCATGAGGGAACCGAACACGCAACAGCGCGCGGCAATCGAAGCGCGAGGCCACGTCTTCGTCTCGGCCGGCGCGGGCACGGGGAAGACGCTCGTCCTCGTCGAGCGGTTCGCGAACGCTGTCTGCGACGAGGGCGTTGATGTCGGCTCCGTGCTCGTGATCACGTACACGGAGCGCGCGGCGGGCGAGCTCCGTGGGCGGATCCGGCGGGAGCTGCTCGACCGCGGCCGCGATGACCTCGCGCGCGAGCTTGACGGCGCCTGGATCTCGACGATTCACGGCTTCTGTCACCGGCTGCTGAAGGCGTATCCGTTCGCGGCCGGGCTCGACCCTCGCTTCCGGGTGCTCGACGACAGCCAGGCGCGCGTGCTCCGCGGCGAGGCGTTCGAGCAGGCGCTGGACGAGTTCTGCTCCGGCGACGATCCGCGGCGCCTCCGCCTGCTCGCCACCTACGGCGCCGGCGGACTGCGGCGCATGCTGACAGGCGTCTACGAGACGCTGCGGGCCGCCGGCCGGCCGCTCGAGCTGCGACTCGGCGAAGGCCCGGCTTCGGCGCAGCGCGTCGAGGCGCTGCGCGAGGCGGCGCGCTGCCTCGTCGACGAGGAGGGCAACGAGGAGCAGCGCGCCCAGGCCGCACGGATGCTGGAGGTGCTCGAGCGTGACCGGCAGGCAGAGGACCTCCTCGACCTCTCCGAGTTCGCCACGCGAGGTGGCCAGCGAGAGCGGTTCGCGAGCTACGAGGCGGCCCGCAAGGCGGTCGAGCAGGCGGCCCTCGACGAGCTGGCGACCCGCGACCGCGACCTGCTCCAGGATCTGCTCGAGGGCTTCGCACGGGCGTATGCCGGCGGGAAGGAGCGCGAGTCGGGCGTCGACTTCGAGGACCTGCAGCTGACCGCGCGCGACCTGCTACGCGAGCACGACGAGATCCGGCAGAAGGAGGCGTGGCGCTTCCGCGCGGTGATGGTTGACGAGTTCCAGGACACGAACCGCCTCCAATGCGATGTGATCGACCTGATCGCCGGGGACGAGCTGTTCTTCGTCGGCGACGAGTTTCAGTCGATCTACGGTTTCCGGCACGCCGACGTCAACGTCTTCCGCGAGCGGCGCGAGGAGGCCGGCTCCGTGCTGCCGCTGACGCTGAACTACCGCTCGCGCCCGGAGGTCCTCGCCGCGGTCAACCACCTCTTCGGCTCTGACTTCGGCGATGAGTTCCAGCCGCTCGCGGCGTCGGGCGACTTCCCCGATCCGGTCTTCGGCACGCCGGTCGAGCTGCTCGTGACCGACAAGGCGAGCTACAGCGGCACGGGGACGCACTGGCGCCGCGGCGAGGCGCGCTCGGTCGCGCGCCGGGTCAAAGAGCTCGTCGACACCGGCGCCGCGAAGCCGGGCGAGATCGTGCTCCTCTTCGCCGCCGGGACGGACGCCGAGTGGTACGAGCAGGAACTGCGCGAGCTCGGCCTGCCGACCTATCGCACGACCGGCCGCGGCTACTTCGGCCAGCAGCAGGTCGCCGACCTGCTCGCCTACCTGCGGCTGTTGCACAACCGCTACGACGACGAGGCGCTCGTCACCGTGCTCGCATCGCCGCTGGTCGGCGTCTCGAACGACGCACTTGTGCTGCTGCGGCGTGCGGCGTCCAAGCGGCCGCTCTTCAAGGGCCTCGAGCGAGCGCTTCCAGAGGGGCTCGATCCGCGCGACGCCCGTCTCTTCCAGGCCTTCCGGCAGCGCTTCGAGCGGCTCGTCGCCGCCTTGCGGACCCTCTCGCTCGAGCGGCTCTGCGAGGAGATCGTCGCCGCGCACGACTACGACCTCGCCGTGCTCGCGCAGTGGGATGGACGCCGCCGCTACGCGAACCTGCGCAAGCTCGCGCGCCTAGCGCGCTCGTACGAGGAGCTGCGCGGCGCCGACATCGAGGGCTTCGTCCGCTTCGTCCGCGAGCAGGGCGAGGCCGGGGCGAAGGAGCTCGAGGCGGTGGCCGAGGAGGAGGACGCCGACGTGATCCGGCTGCTGACGATCCACGCCGCCAAGGGGCTCGAGTTCAAGGTCGTGGTCGTCGCCGACGCAGGCCGTGACCGCGCGGCGCCGGGTGCCGACGAGATCCTCGCCCTGCCGGACGGACGGTTCGGCTTCCGCGTCGCCGATCCCGCGACCGGAGTCCGCAAGCCCACGACGGCGTACGAGGAGGTGCGCGCGGCCAGCCGGGAGGAGGCGGAGGCAGAACGGCGTCGCCTCTACTACGTCGCGATGACCCGCGCCGTCGACAGGCTGATCGTCGCCGGCTCGATCGATCCGGAAAAAGGGGCCGACGAGCGGACGCCGATCGGCTGGGTGCTCGGCCGGCTCGAGATCCCGGCGTTCGACGATTTCGCTGACGGCCCGGTCGAGCTCGAGCGCGAGGGGGCGCGAATCCTGCTGCGCCTCGGCCGCTTCGAGGCTGAGCCCGCCCTCGAGCCATTACCCGAGCCGGCCGCCGAGCCCGCCCAGCTGGCGCTGTTCGAGCCGAACGGTTCCGACGGCTCGGCGCTGGTGACCGCACCGAAACTCCCGCCTCTCGAGCAGGTGCCGGAGCCGCCGCTGCACCGGGTCCGCACGCTCTCGTACAGCGCGCTCGCGCTGTTCGAATCGTGCTCATATCGCTACTACGCTGAGCGTGTCGCCGGCATGCGCGAGGCGCAGGCGTCAGGTTCGGTCCCAGGACACGAGGGCCTGGCGGCCACAGAGATCGGGGACAGCGTCCACTTCCTGCTCGAGGCGCTTGACCTCCGCGACCCACGGCCGCCCGAGCCGCTTGAGCTCGCCGAAGCGGTGCGCGCGCGTTATCCGGCCGCGACCGACGAGGAGCTGGAGCGGATCGCCGGGCTCGTTCGCGCGTATTGCGACTCGGAGTTGGCCACCCGTATCGCCGCGCTCGAGGGGGCGGCGCCTGAGCGGCCGTTCGCCTTCGAGCACGACCGAGTTCTCCTCCACGGCCGCCTCGACGTTCTCCACCTCGACGGGCCTCGCGCGGTGGTCGTCGACTACAAGACGAACGTGCTCGAGGACGCCACGCCGGAAGAGGTGATCGAGCGCGACTACCACCTGCAGCGGCTCGTCTACGCCCTGGCCTGCTTCCGCGCCGGCGCCGAGGAGGTCGAAGTCGTCTACCAGTTTCTCGAGCGGCCCGACCCCGCCGTGACTACGAGCTTCGTCCGCTCCGAGCTGCCCGGGCTCGAAGCGGAGCTTTCGGAGGCGATCGCGAGGATCCAGGAGGGCGTGTTCAAGCCGACGCCGAGCGAGTTCATCTGCTCCGGCTGTCCGGTTCTCGACGTCGTCTGCGCGGGGCCGCGGCTGCGGCAGCATCCGGAGATCCCGGCCGAGGTCGCAGTCGGCTAGTAGGCGTGCCGCGGAGCTACGTCCACGAGGCGCGGCGCCGCGTCGGCCCGAAGCGGGCGCGGATCGTGCCGATCATCGAGCGGCTCGCGGCCGACCATCCCGACGCGAAAATCGCGCTCCACTACCGGAACGAGCTCGAGCTGCTCGTCTCGGTGATGCTCTCGGCGCAGACGACCGACGTGAACGTCAATCGCGTCACCGAGCGGTTGTTCGAGAAGTACAAGCGGCCGGAGGATTACCTGGCCGTCCCACCGGAGGAGCTCGAGCGCGACATCTACGCGACCGGCTTCTACCGCCAGAAGGCGAGGGCGCTGCGAGCGACGATGGCAATGCTGCTCGAGGAGTTCGACGGCCGCGTGCCGCGCAGGCTCGACGACCTCACACGCCTGCCCGGCGTTGCGCGGAAGACGGCGAACGTGGTCGCGGCGGAGCTCGGCGATCCGCAAGGGATCGTCGTCGACACGCATGTGCGCCGGCTGTCCCAGCGCTTGGGGCTGACAAGGCAGGAGGACCCGGTCAAGATCGAGCGTGACCTGCAGCGGCTCGTGCCGCGGGAGTACTGGGGGCTCTTCCCGCACCTGCTGATCTGGCATGGCCGCCGCGTCTGCATCGCTCGCGCGCCCCGCTGCGAGGACTGCGTCGTCAACGACCTCTGCCCCTCGAGCCGGGTCTAGGACCCTCCTTACGTTGTCCGCCACCGCGCTCGTCGCCCTTTTCCCTGAGCTGGAGCCGCTGCTCGGCGCTTGGCGCCGGCGCTACACGGGCGACGGGCTACGCGGGATGCCGCCACACGTGACTTTGATCTTCCCGTTCGCAGACAGCTCGGAGGTCGACGACGTGCTCGAGCCTCTGGAAAGGGTGTTCGCCGCTTTCACGCCGTTCGAGTTCGCGCTTCGCCAGACGGCGCGATTCCCGGGGCTCCTCTACCTCCGGCCGGAACCCGCCGAGACCTTCGTGGTGATCACGGAGGCCTTGGTGAACGCGTTCCCCGATTTCCCGCCCTACGCCGGCGAGTTCGCCGAGATCGTCCCGCACATCACCGTCGCGCAGGGCGACGACGAGGTCCTGGCGGCAGCTGAGCGAGAGCTGGAAGCGCAGCTGCCGGTGAAGTCGCGGGTCGAGCGTGCCTGGCTGGTCGAGGACACAGCCGGCGGCTGGCGACGTCACACGGCTTTTCCGCTCGAACGGCGCACATCGGTTTGACTCGCGTCACACCCGCCCGCGTAGGCTCGAGGCGTGCGGGAGATCGACCTCGCCGTCTACGCGGACGCCCTCGCCGGCGAGTCGGCGGCGGTCTCCGCGCGGGCGGAGCGAATCCGCTCGAAGCTGCGCCAGGCCAAGATCGAGCGGCGCGCCCGCAACGACCTGACCGCGGCTACCGTCGACCGGCTCGCGTCACTCGGCCTGCTCGGCGGCATCGACGAGGGCGCCGCGCACGCCGAGCTGCGCGAGCTCGAGGACTCGCTCGCAGCGCTGGAGGAGCTGCAGGCCTGGGTCGAAGAGGAACTCGCCGCTACGAACGCGGCGTGATCGCGACCAGCAGGCCGCCGTCGTCGTCGTAGGCGGGGAAGAAATCAGCGGTGACCGGCTTACGCTGGCCCGCGCGAGTACGCAGCTCGAGCCGTTCGCCGAGCCGTCGCACGCCCCATTCGAGCGCCAGCTGCGCGGGATTGCGCCCGTCCTCGTAGCCCGTTAGGTCGAGACCGTCCATCACTTCGCGGCCCATCAGCTCGTCCTCCCGGTAACCGGTCAGCTCGAAGACGCCGCGGCCGGACGCCAGGATCCGGCTCTTCTGGTCACAGACCACGAAACCCGTGCCCGGAGCCGGGTAGTAGTCGTCCATCAACTCGAAGAGAAAGCCGAAACCGCAGCGGTGGCAGGCGACGGCCTCTCGGGTCAGGCCCTCCTGGCGATCGTGGTCAATCGAGCGTTCTCTGCAGTTCGGACAGATGAAGAAGGGCATGGGCTGAAAGTAGCGAGCGGGCTTTGTCTCAGGTCGAGCTCGGGCGTCGGCGCCTACCTCGCAGCGAGCGCGGGTCGAGCGTCTGCAACGGGGGCACCCTCAAACGGCGCATCTGGCCCCCGCCGATCCAGCCCAGCCACCGGAAGAAGGCGAGCTGGAGGATGGTCGTGAAGACGATCCAGCCCCAGCTCCACCAGTAACCGAAGGCCCAGCTGAGCTCGGGGATGTGATTGAAGTTCTGCCCGTAGACCCCAACGATGAAGGTCGGAACGAGCAGAAGCGATGCGATCACCGTGAGCCGCTTGACGACCTCGTTCTGGTCGTTGGCGATCTTCGCCTGGCTGTAATCGCGTGCGCTGGCGAGCAAGTCTCGAGAGAGGTCGAGCCCGTCCGTGGCACGGAGCAGCTTGTCGTAGGCGTCCGCGAAGTTCAGCTCGACGTCGCGGGGGAGCACCTCCGGGCCCTCGCCGATGTCGACGCGGCGGTCGACGATCGCCCGGATCGCGTCACGCGTCGGCGCCAACGTTCTTCTGACGTGGAGCAGGTCGTGCCGCAACTCCGAGATTCGGCCACGGACCTGGGTCGAGGCCCACGTCTCGATCCCCTCCTCGAGCTCGTCGATCTCGTCGTTCAGTGCATCGACCAGATCGAGGAAGTCCTCGGCGATCTGGTCGACGATGCGGTAGACGATCATGCCAGAGCGGTCGTCGGCTTCCTGTTCGTGCGACAGCTGAGCCGGGCCGAGGTCGCAGGCATAGCCGCGCTCCGGGGTCTTGCGTACCGTCACGACGCGCTCCCGGGTCGCGATGACGTCGACCTCCTGGTAGAAGACGCGGTCCTCCTCGCGGACCGCGATCGGCAGCAGGAAGACACCGAAGACGTAGCGATCGTGACCTTCGACCCGGGGCCGCGGCTCGTCGTCGTGAGTGGCCGGCTCGAGCAGTTGTTCGAGCGCGCGCTCGTGGATCTGCGGGGGCAGCAACTTCTTCAGCTCCTCCTCGCCGGGATCGAGGAGATCGATCCACTCGGCCATGACTAAGCCCGGGGTGCTGTGAGAGCCGATCGCTCTGCGCTGATATCACGCGCGGCGAGCCAGCGCTCGGCGTCGAGCGCGGCCATCGAGCCCATGCCGGCCGCGGTCACGGCCTGGCGATAGACGTGGTCGACGACGTCGCCGGCGGCAAAGACGCCCTCGACGTTGGTCGCCGTGGAACCCGGCTGGGTGACGAGGTAGCCGGCCTCGTCGTGATCGAGCTGGTCGACGAAGAGCTTCGTCGTCGGATCGTGGCCGATCGCGACGAACAGCCCATCCGCCGGGATCTCGCTGATCTCGTCCGTCTCGAGGTTGCGGATTCGGACAGCGGTGAGCTTGCCCTCTTCAGCGCCGAGCGCTTCCTCGACCACGACGGGCGTCACGAACTCGATCTTCTCGTTGGCGCGGGCGCGATCGAACATGATCGGCGAGGCGCGAAATTCAGCTCGGCGGTGGAGAACCGTGACCTTCGACGCGAACTTCGTCAGGAAGATCGCCTCCTCCATCGCGGAGTCGCCGCCGCCGACGACCACGACTTCCTTGTCACGGTAGAACGCGGCGTCGCAGACGGCGCAGTAGGTGACGCCGCGGCCGTGAAGGGCGCGCTCGGATTCGAGATTGAGCTGCCGTGCGGTCGCGCCGGTGGCGACGATCACGCTCTCGGCGCGGTACTCGTCCTCGCCAACCCAGACGCGAAACGGGCGCTCCGAGAAGTCAACGCGCGTGACGTCGTCGGCGAGGAACTCGGCCCCGAACTTCTCGGCCTGGCGCCGGAACTCGCCCATCAGCTGTGGGCCCATGATGCCCTCGGCGAAGCCGGGATAGTTCTCGACGTCGCTCGTGATCATCAGCTGCCCGCCCCACTGGAAGCCCTCGATGACGAGTGGCTCGAGGTTCGCGCGGGCGCTGTAGAGCGCGGCTGTATAGCCGGCAGGACCTCCGCCGATGATGATCAGCTCGCGCACTCTGTTGTCGTTCACATTTCCTCCAAATCAACTGGGCCGGATGGCGGCCCTCACAATATTCAACGGATCGGACCGCTTGAACGTTCCCAGCCAAGCCGCTAGGCAACCAGCTCTCCGCACAGATATAGCTTGCCTGCACGAACCGAGCTCTCGGCGTACAAGCGGTGTGATTGGGTCTCGCCGGGCCTCATCAGATGGACGATTTCGTGGCCACGTGCCGTCAGGAGCTCCGCGATCAGGCGCCGGTGGCAGCGCCACCACGGCGTCTCCGCGCACATGAAACAAGGAGCAGGGTCGGCGAGAGCATCCTCGAGTGCCTGTTGCCACGATTCGGTGCCCATCCGGGCCGCATAGCTTCGAAACGCGGCCACACGAATGCAGGGGAAGCGCTCCTCGCCTGGCTCGTTCGACCGCCGCCCGCCAAGCTCCTCCGCATGACGGTAGGCGATTCCGGCCGTGGCCAGAGACTCCGCGAGCGCCGCCTGATTGAACTGGGGATTTCGCCGCGAGCCAGGGAAGCGGCGCACGTCGATCAGGGTTTCGGCGCCCG
>WNGQ01003199.1_pt1 | contig 25861 bp, 22 predicted proteins | sample 5407661 | NCBI WGS metagenome assembly WNGQ01 (sample SAMN13153382, study PRJNA577476) | soil metagenome | isolation source: 60 cm soil or saprolite under Garry oak tree replicate 2 | place: USA:California | collected 2016-06-15 | reverse complement strand
CTCAACGCCGTCAAGGCGAGGCTGTTGCTGGCGCCGCCGCCTGGCCTGCCGGGCGGGCTCTACGAGAAGATCGCAGGGCTCGAGACGGACGTGCCCACGCTCAAACGCATCGTGATCGTTCCGCTCGACGGGACCATCTCGTTCGACGGTGAGGTGCTGAAACCGGATCCCTCGTGGCGCGCCGACTACGGCAAATGCGAGGACGCTTCCGAAGCCGATCGCGTCGCGGTCATGCTGCCGACCGGCGGCACCACGGGCCATCCGAAAGTCGCGCGTCTCACCAACCGCGCCATGATCGCATCCAGCGTCGCCTCGCGCATGGCGCTGGACTATCGCAAGGGCGACCGCTGCATGGTCTCGCTGCCGCTATTCCACGTCGGCGGCCTCTTCGTCGGCGTCGGCGCGTGCCTGTCGGCCGGCGCCACCATCGTCATTCCCGGTCCTGCGGGTGCGCGCGATCCCGCGATGATCGCGAACTTCTGGAAGATCATCGAGACCTACCGCCTGACCCATGCCGGCAACGTGCCGACGACGCTCGGCGCGCTCGCCGACATTCCCGTCGGCGATTGCGACATTTCGAGCTTGCGCGTCACACCGACCGGCGCCTCGGTCTGTCCGCCGGAGATCGAGCGGCGCTATCTCGCGACCTGGGGCGGCCCGTGCGTGCAGCAGGTCTACGGCATGACCGAACTCGCCGGCGGCATCGCCCATGACGTCGCGGGCGTCAGGCCGCGGCCCGAGGCCGTCGGCACGCAAAACCCGATGGTGGAGCTTGCGATCCTGAGCGACGGCAAGCTGCATACGGGACCGTGGCCCTCGCCGATCGGCGAGTTGCTGACCAGGGGACCGCAGGTGTTTCCCGGTTACGTCGACAAGACGCAGACCGAGGACGCCTTCCATCAGGGCTGGCTGCGCACCGGCGACATCTGCCGCATCGACGCCGATGGCTTCATCTACGTCATGGGCCGCGCCAAGGACGTCATCATCCGCGGCGGCCACAATATCGATCCGCGCACGATCGAGGACGCAGCCCTCGGATTTCCGGGTGTCGCGCTGGCCGCAGCGGTCGGACGACCGGACGCCTATGCAGGCGAAGTGCCGATGCTGTTCGTCTCAGCGCAGCCGGGCGTCATGATCGATCAAGAGGCGCTGGCCGACTACGTGCAGGAGAAAATCATGGAGCCGCCGGCGCGCCCGCGCGCGGTCGCGATCATCGCCGACATGCCGGTCACCGCGGTCGGCAAGATCTTCAAGCCGAAGCTGCGGGAAATCGCGGCCAGAGCAGCCGCGCGCGAACTTCTCAAGACCGAAGGGTTATTGGATGAGGTCAGCGTCGAGGCGATCACCGATCCCTCCCGCGGTCTTTATCTGCTGCTCAAGGCACCGGCGGAGAAGGCCGTCGCCGCCAAGCGCCTGCTACAGAAGTTCCCCGTGAAGGTCGAACTCGAGGCCTGAACGATCGCCTCAGGCGATCGTCTTGCCTGCGCCAAAGGCAAAGTAGTCCAAGATCAAAACACTCGGGATGAGGGTGTCCAGATGAGGGCTGGATGCATCGGTGCTCGCCACGCGCCCACGGCCGGTGGCGCAAATGATCTACTTATCTCATAGAATCAATACTTTATGGAAAAGCCTGTACAACCACTCCAAAACTTAATAGACTCTTAAAAGTTACTTTTCTGTACATGCGTTAAGGACTAGCGTTTTGGCATGGCCACTGAAAAAGCCGAGACTGACCGCATTCCAGTAACCTTGGCCCTCGCGACGATTGGCTATCTCGAAAAACTCGTGAAGCAGGGCACCCACGGCACCAGCGTTCCAGGTGTCGCACGGACATTGATCGAAGAAGGCATCCGGCTCGCCATCAAGGACGGGCTGCTGTCGATCCGCGACAATGGCAGGACGCCGTGAGGGGATGGTTTTTGGACGCGGCAGGGTCGGCGAAGACAGCGAGGCCAGACGATCCGACAACGGATCAAGCCTGGAACCGGACCCATGCATGGCAATCGACCGACAACTCCATCACCATTTCGGCCCACCTGGACCGCCGAGCGTCTCGAACTACTCAAAATCCATTTTGCGGCCGGGCTGTCCTGCAGCCGGATCGCTGCCGAGATCGGGGTCAGCCGCAACGCCGTGATCGGCAAGCTCTCCCGCCTCAATCTGGCGCGCGACAAGGCCGGCAATCAGCCCCTGGTCCGAAAGAGCACGGCCAAACGACCGCGCGAGCCATCCGTTCCGCGACCGCGGCTTCAGTTGCTGCGGGCCTTGCAGACCGCGCCGCTGCCCGCCGAGGACAGCGAGCCGATCCATAACGGCCACTGCTGCTCGTTGTTCGAACTGAGCGACGAACGATGCCGCTGGCCGATCTCGACGCCCGGCGCCGACGATTTCCGCTTCTGCGGCAATCCGCCGGTCGAAGGCCTGCCCTATTGCGCCGGCCATAGTCGCCTCGCCTACCGCGTCAGCGCGCGTTAGTTGAAACATGATGCGGAAAGCTCAATAGCGGTTTTCCCTGCCGACAAAGGGCGTTCGCGCGGAGGCCGCGTCAGGAGATCTTCGGAGGGAAGCCGAACTCCTGACGCAGGCAAGCGGAAAACTGCTCTTCGGCGGTCTCCGGCGAAATCTTCAGATCCGCAAACTCGCCTTCAACACAGGCGTCCGCCACCCGCTCGAGCACGAATAGACTCCGCGCCAGGCGCGCCTCGCTCATATCGGCGATGTGGGGCGCGCGCTTTCTCAGATAGGCCATCAGAGCCACCCGGGTCTCGGCGCGGGCGGCGCGCACCCTCTCGTCGGCGATCGTCAGCGCGCGCAGCGCCCGTCGAAACCTGAGCGACGCCCGGTGGTGGTCCAGTATCGCCCGCGCGGCCTGACGCATACTGCCGGCCGCTGCGAGCGCGTTCTGTTCCTCGGCAACCCAGTCCGCATAGACCGCGAGCAGGATGTCGACCTTGTCGGTGAAATGCCGGTAGAAGGTTTGCGGTGCATAGCCGGCGCGCCGCGCAATCTTGTTCGACTGCGTGGCATCGAAGCCACGTTCTTCGAATTCCTTGCGCGCCGCGCCGATCAAGTCGGCACGTGTGGCTTCGGGATCACGCCTGGTGCCCGCGAGCCTTGTTTCCGATCCCCTCACCACGCTCAACTCGTTCACCACGCATTACCTCAACCAATGACGAAGAGAACGGTCTTGGTGGCGACGGGTCAAGATGCTTTCTTCATATTGGTCCGGGCATCATGCTCAAACAAAGACATGAGATCATGATCCGTCTGGTCGGATCATGATCTAGCCTAGCCGCCAGCCGACCTCCTTGGCGAAACTTTCGTAGAATTCGGCGTCGTAGGCGCGCTCCGGCGTTTGCCGGACGCGTTGGTCGAGCAAGTTTGCATCCTCGCCGACCAGAATGCGCCATTTCTCCGCTCTGACTCCGTCGAGGATGATTTTCGCCGCCTGCGCCGCCGTGGTCGGCGCCTCCTCAAGGAACGTTCGCGCACGCTCGGCCGCGACGTTCTGGATATCCTCGTCGGACATCGCGCTGGGATCGACGACGCCGATACCCTTCAGGCGCTGGCGCGTCTGCAGGATCTCGTCGTCGTTCAGCCGATCGGATTCGCTGTTGTGCTGCACCTTGCGGGAATTGGACACGATCGAGGTGCCGATATGACCGGGCATCACGACCGAACATTTGATGTGCGGTGCATTGAGCCGGAGGTCGTTCATGAGCACTTCGGTAAATCCCTTCACCGCGAATTTGGCGGCGCTGTAGGCGGTGTGCGACACGCCGGTGCCGATCGAGGCCCAGAAACCGTTGACGCTGGAGGTGTTGACGATGTGGGCTTCGTCCGCCTTCACCAGCATCGGCAGGAACGTGCGCACCCCGAGATAGACGCCGCCCCAGCAGATGTTGAAGGTGCGCTCCCATTGCTCGCGCGTGTTGGTGAACAGGCTGCCGCCGCCGCCGATGCCGGCATTGTTGAACAACAGATGGATCCTGTCGGTGGTCTGAGCTTCCGCAATTTCATCACGGAAGCGCTTGAGGTGCTCCTCGATCGCGACGTCGGCCACATGGGTGGTGATGCGCAGACCCTGCGGGAGCCTTTCCACCTCGCACAGCCGCTTGGTCTCGGCCATCGCCGCGGCCGACACGTCGCAGATGGCGACGTTGCAGCCCTCGGCGACCAGCTGACGCGCGAGTTCGCGGCCCATGCCCGTGCCGCCTCCGGTGATGACGGCAATCCTTCCGGCAAAATCCTTCATGGGCGTTCGCTCACCTTTTCTTTTCTGTGTGGGCGCCAAATTCTCCTGCCCCGATGGCAGGGCAAGCCACGCGTAATCTTGAGCATGATCCGGAAAAGTGGATACCGGTTTTATTCCCTCGCGGCAAACGCCAAAGGCGTTTGCGCAGGAAGATCATGCTCTAGGCGTCGACCGGGTCCTTTGCCTCGGCCTTGGTCCGCGGTTCGTGGAGCCAATAGGCTTGGCCACGCAACTCCGCCGTCCTGATGGTTGCAGCGACCGTGGTCGCAGCGACGATGCCTGCGGCGGCGCAGGGCTTCATCTATAATCAACCGGCTCCCCATCCGAAGCCGCCGCCTGTCGCCAACAACGGCCAGATGCTGGTCCAGGCGGTCGAGGTCGATTACGACTACAACAATTCGCGCGTGTCGGCGGTCGGCAACGTGCAGATGTTCTATAACGGCACCAGCGTCGAAGCCGACAAGGTCATCTACGACCAGAAGACCAAGCGGCTGCATGCCGAAGGCAACATCCAAGCCGCCCTACTCCGCCGCCTCGACGCGTTTGCGGGGAAGCACCCCCAATCCCTCCAGCGCGTTGGCGATCGCCGCCTGCTGCGCTGGCGAAGCCTCCGGCATCGGCGCGCGGGGAAACGTCTTTGGCAGTCCCTGCAGCGTCTGCGCGTGGCGGGTGCAGGCCGGCAGATTGTCGGCAATGACGGCATTCCACAGCGTCAAGAGCTTCTTGTGCAGCTCGAGCGCGCGCGGGTGATCGCCGGCCTTGACCGCATCCCACAACTCCACCGAGGCATGCGGCGCGGCGGTGAGGATCGCGGCGATCGATCCGTGCGCCCCGAGCGTGTAGGAGGGATACATCAAGGCATCGACCGCGCTGTAGATTAATCTCTCCGGCGCCATCATCATGAGATCAGCGAACAGTTTGAGGTCGCCGGCACTCTGCTTGACGCCGATCACGAGCGGGACTTCGGTCATGATGCGCGTGAGCAGCGCGGGCGACAGATAGGACCAGGGCACCACGTTGTAGATGATGATGGGCATGCCGGTCTCGTCCGCCATGCGGCGGAAATGGTCGACCATCGCCTGCTCGTCCGGCTTGAACAGATAGTGCACCGGCGTGACCTGCAGCGCCGCAACATTCATGTCGCGCACGAGCTTGCCACGGCGGATCGCGTCGCGGGTGGAGTCGACGATGATGCCGGCGATCACGGGGATGCGTCCCTTCGCGGCATCGACCGTCGCGGCCATCAGGTCGCGGTATTCCTCGTGATCGAGCGTATGGCCCTCGCCGGTCGAGCCGCCGGCCGCCACGCCGTGGACGCCGGCGCCGATCAGCCATTCCATTTGCGGGGCGACCAGCTCGAAGTCGATCTCGCCGTCCTTGCGGAACGGCGTTGTCATGGGCGGTATCACGCCGGTTGGACGCATCATCATGCTCGGCCCTCGCGATTCGTTTCCCGTTGCTGCCGGCATCTTGTGGCCGGCTATGGGTGAACACTAGCGAAGGCCGGCGCGGTTAGCCAGCATGTGCATGAGACGCAGACATGCATCGACGCGACCGCGATGTCCGACATGCGCCGCGCGCGGCTCATGCGTGCATGCTGCGATCGTCGATCACGCGCGCCCACACATCCCGCTAAGTCTCGCCGACCGCGGCGGTGGTCGCCGGCGCCCGCCGCGCCACGCGGCTCTCGATCGCGAAATACAGCGTCGGGATGATGAAGAGCGTCAACATGGTCGCGGGAACCAGACCGCCGGCGACGACGGTCGCGAGACTCCGCTGCACGTCGCTGCCGACGCCGGTGGCAAGCGCCGCCGGCAACATGCCGACGGTCGCGACCGAGGCCGTCATCAACACGGGACGCAGGCGCTCGGACGCACCGGTCAACACGGCCTCCGCCAGCACGACGCCTTGATCGCGAACACGGTTGAGATTCGCCACCATGATGACGCCATTCATCACGGCGACGCCAAACAACGCGATGAAGCCGACGCCCGAGGCGACGTTGAGGGTCGTGCCGGTCGCGTGAAGCGCGATCAGGCCGCCCAGCGTTGCCAGCGGCACGACGCCGATCACGAGGAAGACCTGCCGCAGCACACCGAACTCGGCATAGAGCAGCACCATCATGGCGCCGAGCACCATGCCGAGGATCAGTCGAAAATGCGCTTCCGCCCGCCGCTCGCCTTCATACTGCCCGGCCCACTCGATCCGGTACTTCCCGATATCGTACGACACCTTTTGCGAAATCGCCCGGCTGATGTCCTGCACCAGTGACACCGGATCGCGGTCCCCGTAATTCAGCTTCACCAGAAGGTAGCGCTGGTCCATCTCGCGATTGATCATGCTTTCGCCAGTCTGGAAGGTGATGTCAGCGAGCTGCGAGAGCGGAATCAGCGCGCCGTCGCTCGACGTCAGCACGAGGTTCTTGATCGCCTCGGGACTGCCGCGAGCGTCCGGCGCAAAACGGACCGTCACGTCGTAATGGCGTTCGCCGATGAAGACCTGGCTCACCGCGCCGCCGCCGATCCCGGTCGAGATCAGGTTGGCGACATCGCCGACATTGATGCCGAAGCGTGCGGCCGCTTCGCGGTTCACCCGGATCGAGATCTGCGGCAATGGCGTATATTGATCGATCGCGGCATCGGTGACCCCCGGCGTATCCTTCAGGACATCAAGGATACCCCTGCCGATCCGCCGCAATTCGCCGATATCATCGCCGAACACCTTGACGGCGAGCGAGCTGTGAGGCTCGAACACCTTGTCGAGCACGCTATCGATGATCGGCTGGCTGAAGGCAATCTCGAAGCCCGGCACCTGGTCGAGCCGCCCCTTGATGCGGCGGATCAGGTCCTGCTTGGTCTCACCGGCCGGCCAGCTCTGATACGGGGTGAGGCCGACGGCCGCCTCCATATGCGACGGCGTCCACGGATCAGTGCCGTCGTCATTGCGACCGATGTGGCTCACCACATATGATACTTCCGGGAATTCGTTCACCACACGGCGCAGATCGGCGACCATATCGGTCGCCTTCCGCAGCGAAATGCCGGCCGGCAGCTCGGCATGCAGCCAAAGCGAGCCCTCGTCCAGTTCGGGGAGAAACTCCCGCCAAACGGTCGCGCCGAGGAGGCCGATCGCAACCGCGGCTGCCGCGCACAAGACATAGGCGAACCTGGGACGCTGCAGCGCGCTGCGCAATGCGCGCCGGTAAACCTGCTCGAGCCGCCACAGCACGAGATTCTGAAACGGCCGCCGCGGCCGACGATAAGCGACGTAGGCGAGACCGGGCACCACCAGCAGGGCGAACACCAGGGCGCCGAACTGCGCGTAACCCACCGCGTAGGCCAGCGGATAGAACAGCTTTGCCTCGATGCGCTGGAACGCAAACAGCGGCAGGTAGGTCGTGATGATGACGGCGGTGGCGAAGAAGATCGGCCTGGCGACCTGGCGCGCGGCATCGCGAACGTCGGCCTCGGCCAGCGGCTGATCCGGCTTCGCCTCGCGGCGGCGCAGGATTGCCTCGATCATGACGATCGAGCCATCGACGATGATGCCGAAGTCGATGGCGCCGAGCGACAGCAGATTTGCCGAAACCTTGGTGTAGTGCATGAAGATGAAGGCTATCACCACCGCGAACGGAATCGTGATGCCGACGATCAGCGCGCTGCGCGGGCTGCCGAGAAAGAGAATGAGAATCATCAGCACAAGTCCGACGCCGCCGAGGATGGTCGTGGAGACCTTGTGAATGGTGGCGTCGACGAGCGCGGCGCGATCGAGGTAGGAAACGATCCGAACGTCATCGACCTTCAGGCGGGCGTTGAGTTCGGTGATCCTGGCGCGCACGCCCTCCAACACGCGCGAAGGGTTCTCGCCGCGCAGCAGCAGCACGGTGCCTTCGACCGCGTCGTTGATCTCGTCCTTGCCGACAATGCCGTGACGCTCCTGATTGGCGAGCTTCAGCTTGCCGAGATCGCGGACGAAGATCGGCGTGCCGGCGTGCTGGGTGACGACGATGTTACCGAGGTCATCCAATGTCTGAACGAGACCAATGCCGCGAATGACATAGCCGAGTTCGCCGCGGTTGAGCACGCTGCCGCCGGCGCTGGCGCTATTGGCCGAAATCGCATCGGTGACGTTCTTGAGCGACAGGTTGAAGCGAAGCAGCTGCTGCGGGTCGAGCTCGAGCTGGAACTGGCTGGTGACGCCGCCAAAGTTGGAGACGTCGGCAACTCCCGGCACCTGCTTGAGGCCCGGGATCACCGTCCACTGTTCGATCTCGGAGAGTTCGCGAAGATTTTTCGTATCCGATTGCAGGGTGTAATAGAGGATCTGACCGGTCGGTGACGACAACGGATCGAGGCCCGGCGTCAGTCCGGGCGGCAACGTCACGCCCTGAATGCGCTCCATGATCCGCTGCCGCGACCAGTAGTCCTCGACACCATCGCGGAACACCAGCGTGATCAGCGACAGCCCGAACGTGCTGCGCGAGCGCATCATTGCGAGCCCCGGCGTACCGTTCAGCTCGCGCTCGAGCGGAATCGTGACCTGCTGTTCGACTTCCTCGGCGGCGAGTCCCGGCGCCTGCGTCACGACCTGTGACGCGGTATCGGCGACGTCGGGGTAGGCTTCGATCGGAAGCTGCGTCCAGCAATAGCCGCCGTAGATCGCAACCAGGACGGAGATCATCGCCACGACCAGGCGTTTGCGCAAGGTGAGGTCGACCAGCCAATCAATCACCGAGCAGCACTCCCCCCTTGACGACGATACGCTCACCCTCCTTGACCCCAGCGGTCAGCAATGCCTGCTCACCCTGCTGAAACGCCACATCCACGGTTCGTGCCTCGAACGTCCAAGGCGCCGTTTCGATGTAGACCTGCGTCACGTCGTCTTTCAACAACAGCGCGCTGGTCGGCACCACCATCAGCTTCTGGCTCGCGGCGTGGAAGCTCGACGTCGCGAACATTCCCGGGCGCAAGCGCCGGTCGGAATTATCGAACGCGATGCGCACCTTGGTTCTGCGGGTATCGGCATCAAGCACGTCGCTCACGAACAGCACCGTGCCCTTCAGCACCACGCCGGGATAGGCGGCGAAGCTGACCTCGACGGCTTGCCCTTGCGAGATCAGCCGGATGTCCTTCTCGGGCACGTTGGCGGTCACCCACACGCTACTGAGATCGGCAATCGTCATGAGCGCGGCTGTCGCGTCGTTCCAATACTGGCCGGGCGCAACGCCGAGATCGACGACGCTGCCGTCCATCGGCGCCACGACCGTCACCGTGCGGGATTTGTTCGCCGCATCCGGGTCGACCCCGATCTGCTTGAGACGAGCGCTGGCGCGCTGATCCTCGGCTTCGGCGGTGATGTAGTCGGTTTCCGCCTGCTGCTGGTCCTTCTCGGCCGCGCCGCCGAACTTCATCAGCCCGCGCTGGCGGTCGCGGTTCTTCAGCGCCAGCGTCAGCAGCGCCTTGCCGCGATCGTAGTCGGAATAGGCCTGCCCGAGATCCGGCGAGTCGATGACGACGAGTGGCTGGCCTGCCTTCACGCGTTCGCCGAGCGTGACTTTTAGCTGGGTGACGCGCCCGGCGAGTGGAGGCGCAACCTTGATGAGGTGCGCGGGATCAGCCTCGACGACGGCGGGGAGCAAAAGCTCGCGGGACATGTCCTTTTCGGCAGCCGCTGCGATCGCCAGCCTGTCGCGCAGAGCCGAGCCTTCAGGCACGGTGATCGCTTCGCCCGAACGCGTCAGCGGCAGCGCCTTGACCGGGACCGGTGCCGCAGAATGACCCACCGGACCGTCGAGAAAGCGATAGGCCGCGGTGACGGCAAGCAGCGCGACCACCAGATATGTCAGGCTCCTTGACCGCGACGGCGCCACTTGGGCGCTGCCAGCGCCAATATGGTCAGGCTCGCCCGTGTGCGACGGCGCGTCCGGAGTCGTTGTCTTGATTGGGGTGTTGGGATCGACGAGCATGCCAGGTTTCGTCCAAGTGGACGTGGGATGAGGCAGGCGCGAACCAAGTTGTTCGACGCTTGCCGGCGCTGCGCGTTCGGGAATCGCCTCAATGGCGCAATGACCTCGAGGCGGCCCGCCTCAGATGGAAGGCGGTGCGCGGGCCCGGAATCGGAAATGCGGTGAAGTGGCCGAAGCCAACTCCGCATGCGGTCGGAGCGTGGTGAAATCGTTCACCGCCGGCAGCGGCAAAGCCGGCGCGAGAACGGGCGTCGAAATCCCGACGAGTTGAATCAAGGCGCACGTCGGACAATCCGAATCGGCGAGACCGTTGTCGGCTGGATCGTGCGAGCCGGATCCACCCGGCGCAACCGCCTTGGACAACTGTGTGAGGCCGGTCGAGGCCGCCGCCGGGGCATGGAAATGACCGAACGTCAGCACGAGCTGCAGCGTCAGCGCGATCAGCGCCAGACGCGCACCGAAGTGCATATTTGATCGAAACCAGCGCATCGTCAGGTATATCGGGGCTCACGCGAAAGCTCTCGCCGCAGGCGCGAGCGGCCGTCCATTCAGGCAGAATGGTCAGGAAGAGCAGTCACTGTCAATGTCTCAACGGCGCCATAAGAATCACATCTTCTGCAGGTAGTGGGCGCCGGTCGGTTTCAAGATGCCGCGAGGTTTGTGAAGTCCGGCGGCCGGCGCTCTGCGAAGGCCGTGAAAGCCTCGCGCGCTTCCGCGGTTTTCAGGCGTTCGGCGAAATTCTCGCTTTCGTTGCGGATCTGCGCGAGCAGCATTTCCGGATTGCGCATCAGCCGCTTGGTGATGCTGACGGCGCCGGCCGGCTGTCGCGCCAGACGCGCGGCGAGCGCTGCCGCTTCGGTGTCGAGCCTCTCGAGCGGCACCACTTTGTTGGCAAGTCCCCAGGCAAGCGCGGTAACGGCATCGACGCTTTCGCCGAGCGCGAACATCTCGAAGGCCCGCGCATAGCCGATACGCAGCGGCATCAGCAGGCTGGACCCCGCTTCCGGCACCAGCGCCAGATTGACGAACGGCGTCGATAACAGCGCATTCTCGGCGAGCACGACCAGATCGCAATGCAGGAGCATCGTGGTGCCGACGCCGACCGCGCGGCCCTGTACCGCGGCGATCAGCGGGCGGCTCGATCGCGCCAGCGCCTGCAGGAAACGGCCGACCTGCGGTTCGCCGCGAAAACTGCCCGTCGCCATCGCCGCGAACTCGCCGACATCGTTGCCGGCGGTGAACATGTCGCCTTCGCCGCGGATGAGCACGACGCGCACAGTCGGGTCGGTCTCCGCGCCTTCGAGCGTGTCGGCAAGCTTGCCGTACATCGCATTCGTCAGCGCGTTCTTCTTGTCGGGCCGCGCCATCGTCACGGTCAGGACGCCGGACTCGTTACGAAGCCTGATGTGGTCGGTCATTGATCGTCTCCTTTGGGAAATTTGCTCTGAAAACTCTCGAGCCAGCGCGCCACCGCGTCGATCTCGGCGTCGGAAAACCCTTCCGCGAGCCGCAGGTTGATTCTCGTCAGCTCGGCCTTGCTCTGCGCCAGCGCGTCACGGCCGGCCGGCGTCAGCCACAGGCGCCAAGCGCGGCCGTCGTCCGGATCGGCGCGTCGCCTGATCAGGTTCGCTGCCGTCATCCGGTCGACGAGCCCGCTGATGCCGGGCAGACCGAGATCGAGCGCAGCGGCCGCCTCGCCCATCGGCACGCCATCGCGCTGGCCCAGCGCGAACAGCAATCCGGACTGCGCAGCTGTCACCCCGCTCTCACCGCTCCGCGCCGCGACGAAGCGCTGCAGGCGGCGCTGCGCGACGTTGAGCAGGAACACCAGGCGATGCTTCGATTGTGTCGGCATACGGAAAACAGCCTCTGCGAGTTTACTTCGCACGCGAAGTATATAGCCGGACCACGCCCGCTGTCACGCGGAACCGGAAGGCGCCCGCAGAGTTCCAAGTTCCAGGCATGCCGAACAGCGCGTTTTCGAGCGAAATCAGCGTCGATTCGCGCGAAGAAAAACGCATTGCAACTTTATCCACAGATCCATGCATGGAACCCAGGGTGCGCCACATTCCGAGCCAACTTGTCTCCATACGTGGCCGTCGTGGGGTGTTGCGTAGCGTTACCAGAGGGTTACATGACGGACCGAACAGCGAGATTGCTATCCTCCATTGCTGTCGGCATTTTCGCGAGCGCAGCGTTAGCGACGATGCCACTGAGCGCGGTCGGCGCAGCCGACGGATGCCTGACCGCACCGAAGGGCGTATCGCCCGCAGGCCAGCATTGGTACTATCGCATCGACCACGGCACCAAACGTCATTGCTGGTTCTTGCGGGAGGAAGGCGAAGCGTCTTCGTCTTCGCGCGCCGCAGCATCCGCGTCCCCACGACGAACCGCGCCCGCAGCCGCGGCCACGAGCGAGACGACGCTGACGCACTCGGACGCCGATGCCCGTGCGGAAATGCCACCGCTACAAGGCAGTGTCGAGGATGATCCGCAGATTGCACCACGGACGCCGCCGGTCCCCTTCATCGATGTGGGAGGCACGGCGCAGGCTCTGCCGAACAACGCCCCGCTGGAGGCCCCGCAGGCGCTGGTGGCTTCGCGTTGGCCAAACTCGACAGCCGTGCCGTCGTCGGCAGACGAGCGGCCGGCATCGTCGTCGGTCGTAGTCGCCGCGGCGAATACCGAGGCGACCGCAGGCGCCGACACCGACGCGGATTTGACGTCGACGGGCACCCTTGCCGCGCCTGCCGCCGCGGAGACGACGGAGGAGACGCCGGCGGCGGGAACGCTTGCCTCGCTCCAAACACTGCTGCTGGTCACGCTCGGCGCACTCATGTTCACGGGACTCACGGGAAGCGCGGTCTATCTCCTGGCCCAGGCACGGAGCCAGCCGCAGCCGTATCGCGGGCCAACCCGGGAGCCATACTGGCTGCCGGCGCCGGCCGATCGTGCGCCTCCGCCATGGCTCGAACCGCTCGCAATCGACCCCGCACGCGATGCCGAGGTCAGATCCCTGGAGCACCTGACGCGGGTGAGCGGCATCGAGCCGTTGCTGGCGCGGTTAGCCAACCAGTCCCAGACCGGGCAGTGAACCCGGAGCGGATCACCGCGAAAGCTGGCGCCAAAAAAAGAGCCCTGCAATTGCAGGGCGCTCTGGAAGGCGCGAGAGGATTTGAGCCTCCGCCCCTCATCGTGAGCTTCGACGATCGGTCGCATTCTTGCCCGGCGCGCAAGCAGCGTTTCGGTCCCTCGGCGGGCGCTACCGCAGCAGTGTCGGCAGAGCGGCGGCGTGGTGACGGCGTAAGGCTTCGTGCCAAGAGTCCTCTTCGTGCTTCAAAATAAAACGGCCGCTGCAATATGCCAGCGGCCGACCGGGCAAAAAATGTCTTGCGAGATGAAAAAGCCTTCAGCCCCAGTGCACTTACTCTACGCCGATCCGAGAATTGTTGGAGTCAAAACACGCGTTCCGCTGCAAGGAACACAACGACTGTGGCCAATTTTTCACGTGGATTCTACGGGTGTTGCGCAGCGAAGTCCGCGCGAGAACGAACGGCTGAAACGGAAATCCGGGACCAAGCAGATCGACGATGACGGACACAGCGGATCGCACGTTGGAAGATTCAGGATTTTGACGCGCCTGCCCGCTTCAGGGTCGGATGGTACTTTACTTCGCCTGCTACTTTAGGGAGATTCCTCAGCCTGCTTGACAACAAAGATGCCGAGCCCGGCACGGGAGGCACGAATGGCGAACTGGATGGTTAGGCCGACTGAGCGCTGGAAATGGCGAAACTCGCCGCTGGCTTGCCCGCAATGCGACCATGACGCTTCTGAAACGACCTTCAGGAAGGGACGATACATGCTGCAGGACGAAACGTTGACTTGCGATCGTCCCGACTGCCGGGCAGCTAATTTGGTCAGATCTTGGCGCGCCCGAGGGAGGACGAACAAAGACCGAGAGGACCTCCAAGAAGACCTCCGAAGAGCGACGGAAATCTTGAACCAAGAATGAACCTGTCTTGGGTCGAGCGCGGCCAGAGAGCGACCACCCGCGTTGACCAATCACTCAACGCCGCGGAAAAGGCCTGAAATGAGGTTTTTGGTGAAATGGTCGGAGCGAAGAGGATTTGAGCCTCCGATACCTGCAACCCACTGGTCGAAGCGGCGATGATTGCTGCGTGGCAGAGCGGACGGATAAGAATGACTGAACGCCTCTGGCCGTCAGCCGCCGTAGGGACGTGTGATCACTTCAAGGAAATGACCATCGGGATCGGTGAAATAGAACCCGCGACCGCCGTCGTTGCGGTTAATTTCGCCGGGGCGCCGGCGGGCTGGATCGGCCCAATAGTCGAGAGTTCGTTCGCGGATTCGACCGAAGACTGAATCAAAGTCCGTCTCGCTAATTAGGAACGCATAGTGCTGAGACGAGATCTCGCCGTCAGTTTCGTGAAAATCCAAGGATATGCCGTTGTCGAGCTCGACCACGTGGAACGGTCCAAACTGTGTAGGCGCCGGCCGACCAAGTATCTCCGCCAAAAAGCTCGACGAACGCCGTTGGTCGCGGCACCAAATGATGGTGTGGTTAAGTTCAACGCTCATGTTCGGGCTCAATCATCGTAAGGAACGAGCTTATACCCCTTGGCTAAGCTAGGCGCATGATCGCCCAGTTCAATCACCGGGACCGAAAAGGACGCCGAGACCGATCTCGCAGTCCCGATCCCAAATATCACCAATGGCAGGCAGCTCTGACCGGAGCTATTGCGCCATCGATACCTGCCAACTTGAATGATGCTTCAGACGTTCCCATCGATCCGGCGTCGCCGCGGACATAGAACTCATCAGCATTCAGAAGCGATTTGATGAATGGAACCGTCGCTGCGGTCTGCCACGTTCCATAGCTTTGAAAGTCCTGGGAGATGCCCCATCGTTCCGTCTTGACCGGCGCGCCGCCGATTCGATATTGCACGCTGATGGAATGCTCCATGCCATCGACGATATCGCTGTAGGCAACGTAGAGATCGGTCTTGCCTTCGCGGCATCGAATGATCAGCGCAGCATGCTGTGCGGATCCGCTGGTCGCGAAGCGACTGAGTTTGGCCGTCGCTGCCGGCAGAATCGCGATCTCGGTCTTGCTGTTGTCCAAACCCGAAGTGGTTTCCTTGTTGGTCCAGCCGACCTGGTCCTCCGAAACCATTAGATTGTTGTTGGCTGGCTTAGCAGAGGGAACAGCAGCCCGGTGCCTGAGACGCTTGCGGAGGCGCGGCAGGTGATGCGCTTTTCATGCGGAGGAGCAAAATGACCGACTGCGTCGACGAGGAAGCGAGCGCAGCTCCGGCTGACGCACTCGGTCGCGGACTTCGCCACCGCAATACGATCCGCGCCCGCCACTCCAACCCATTTCAGCGGTTCACGATTTGCCCGAGGCACCTCGACGCCGTCGATCTCTCCGACCATGCCAGAATCGCATCGGCCGGAATTAGGAATCCGGCGACAGCGGCAGGATCTTGGTTTTTTGCACGACGACAAAGATTCTCCAAACCTTGCGCGCACGGTCGTCCGCAACGTAACTGATGGAGCGCGACATGACGTTGGGGCGCGCCGTTTCCCGCTGGAGTGTGGGGGTTGTCTGCGGCATCTCCGCCGTACTGGCGGCGGCGTATCTGATGGCGGTCGCAGGTCCGCCGTCGCCCGCTGGCGACGATCTCGATGCCATCAATCAGCGTGCCGCGCAGTTATTCCAGGACGGAGACTACGCCGAGGCCACCAACGCGGCCAGGCGGGCGGCCGAGGGCGCCAGGGCCCGATATGGCGATAAGCACCCGGAATATGCCAAGGCGCTGGGGCGGGCGGGAAATACCCTACTGATCGTGCAACACTTCACCGAGGCCGAGCCGCTGTTCAAGGACGCGCTGGCGATCGCGACGGCGGCGCAGCCTCAAGACGGCGCCGGGTTGGCACAGGCGCTCGAAGGCATGGGAGCGTTCAATGCGTGGCAGGGCCGCTTTGCCGACGCGGAACCATTCTTCCAGCGTGCGCTCCCTATCCGCGAAAAGAGCTTCGGGGATGGCGATGGGGGCTATCTCGACGTGGTCAGGCAGCTCGGCTCGGCTCTGGCCTTGCAGGGCCGCAACGAGGACAATGAGAAAAACCCAACGCCGAGGTCGAGGCGGTCAAGGCGAGAAGCGCCGGTATCCTCGAGCGGGCGATGATGGCGGGCCGCCTTGGCCCCACCACGGCCCTGGCCGTCGTCCCGCTGATACAGGCGCTCGCCGACCTTGGCGCGTTCCATGCGTCGAACAAGCGGCCGGCAGAAGCGGAGCAGGCCTACCGGCTCGTGCTCGACATACGTGTGCGCACGGTGAGCGCCGACCATGCCTTCGTGCTCGCGACCTACCAGCCCATGGCGGTGAACGGCCTGCTCGATCTCTACGAGTCGCAACGGCGCTTAGCCGACTTTGCGACACTGGCGAAGCGCGCGATAGACGATGATGAAAAGCGCTTGCCGACCGACACGTTTCCGGAGGGAACGCGGGCGCGGATCGCCAATTTGAGCCGGCGCCTGGCCACGGTCTATGCCGCACAGAGCAACGATGCCGAGGCGGAGGCGTCCTTCAAGCGTGCCGTGGCGACCCTCGAGGCCGGCGCCGATCCGCTGCAGGTCGCTGACGTCCTGGCCGGCGGTACGCTGGTTGGCAACGAGCGCATTCCGGAGGATCTCGCCTCCTTTTACGAGAAGCGCGGGCGCATCGCCGATGCCAATACGGCGTTGACGCGCGCCATCGCCATTCGCGAGAAGATCCAAGGCGCGGCAAACGACGACCTGAAGGCGCTGCGGCAACGCTTGGCGCAATTGCGGCGGGGGGCTGGAGTGCCGCGGTGCCTCAGACCAGGCTCGAGCCCGCCAGCAAGACGCCGCCCGTCGCAGCCGATGCGCGGCTGCCGGGAGAATGCTCTGATCTCTTGGCGATGATCGACAATTGGCAGGAAGCGACGGCGCAAAAGCGCTGCCCAAGCCTCGATTTCCTGATGCTGAAAGCCGCTGCGCTGGGCCAGCAGGCCTTCGGGAGGGATAGCCCCATGATGTTGCAAGGGCTCACCGATCTTGCCAAGGTGGCCTACGAGAAGGGCGACTGGGCGAACGCCGTGGCAGTGCTTTCGCGCGAAATGCGGATCATTGCCAGCACAAGCCGAAAAACCGGGCATTCGCCCAGGTCGGCCTCGATCTGGTTCGACGGCGAGCTTCGTCCGGTCGACCCGTCTCTCGCGCAGATCAGGGCGGCATATCGGCTCGCCGCGACCGACAAGACTCGTCAGCCCGAGTTGCAGGACAGCGCATTCGCGGCCGCCCAGCAGGCGAACCTGTTGGCCGCCGCCGTGGCGATTGGCCAGATGAGCAACCGGATGGGCAGCAGCACGACCGCTCTCGCCGTCCTGGTCCGCCAGCGCCAGGACTTGGCGGGCGAATGGGAACGGCTCGATATGCTGGTTTCCGCAGCTTTGGCCGAGCCCAACCAGAGCCGCAATTTGCCGCTCGACAAGCAGCGCCGCACGCGAATGGATGCGATCGACACGCGCCGCGCCGAGATCGACAAGATTTTGGCAAGGGACTACCCTGACTACGCCGCTCTGGCCAACCCCGAGCTATCGACCATCGCCCAGGTACAGGCGCGGCTCGGTCCCAACGAGGCCCTTTTGCTGCTCGCCAACACGCAGCCGCTTGTCCGTCCAGTGACGGCGCCGACGGACACGAGCCAGCCCGCCGAGACTTTTGTTTGGGCGATCACCAAGACGCAATCCCGCTGGGTGAAAGCAGAATTGGGCGGCAAGGATCCGGTGCAGGAGATCGAGGCGCTGCGTTGCGGGCTGGACAGCAGCAACTGGGTGGCCGGATCGGAAACGCGCAAACGCTGTCAAAGTCTGCTGGGTGTCGAACCGCGGGCTGTGGACTTGCCGCCGTTCGATCTCGCCCGCGCCCATGCGTTTTATCGTGCGTTGTTCGGCCAGCTGGAGGATGTGATCGCCGGCAAGCAATTGCTCGTGGTACCGACCGGGCCCTTCACCAACCTGCCGTTCGAAGTGCTGGTGACGCAAAAGCCGGCCACGGCAATCCCCGTCAGCGCGAGCGACTACCAGGGCGTCAAATGGCTCGGCCGCGACCGGGCGATCACGGTGCTGCCATCGGTCGCGAGCCTGAAAGCGCTGCGCGAACGGGCGAGAGCCAGCGCAGCCGGCAAGGCCTTCATCGGCTTCGGCAACCCGCTGCTCGACAGCGAAGCGTCCCGCGCGCGTGCCGACCTGGCCCGCCAGAAACAAAGGTGCGGCAACCCGGCGCCGCGCGTCGAGTCGGCGCGCCTGGCGGCGGCGCAACCGCCGGTCATTGACGGGCTGTTACGTGGCAATCTGGCCGACGTCACGGCGTTGCGCCAACAAGTGGCACTGCCGGAAACCGCCGACGAATTGTGCGCCGTCGCGCGCGAAATCGGCGCGGGTGACGAAGACGTCCTGCTCGGCGCCCGGATGACAGAGGCCGCCATCAAGGATCTGAGCGGCAGGGGGACCTTACGAAACTATCGCGTGATACATTTTGCCACCCACGGTCTGGTGGCGGGGGAGACCGCTCTCTTTCTCAGCGGGCTGGCCGAGCCCGCGCTCTTGTTTACTCCGCCCCAGGCCGCGAGCGAGGCCGACGACGGACTGCTGACGGCCTCCGAGGTGACACAGCTCAAGCTCGATGCCGATTGGATCGTCATGTCGGCCTGCAATACGGCGGCCGGCGGTGCGCACTCGTCCGAGGCGCTGTCGGGGCTCGCGAAGGCGTTCTTCTATGCCGGCGCGCGGTCGCTACTGGTCTCGCACTGGGCGGTCGACTCCGACGCCGCCGTAGCCATCACCACCGGCGCATTCGCCGCTATGAAGGCCGATGCCACCATCGGGCGGGCTGAAGCACTGCGCCGGTCCCTCGTCGCTTTGATGGACAAGGGCGGCCGCAACGCCCATCCGTCGATATGGGCGCCGTTCGTGCTGGTCGGTGAGGGCGGGAATTGATCGTTCGGAAGGCATCAAATCGTGCGAACGAAACGACATGCTTGGCGTCCTCAACAGCCCGAATAACGGTATCTTGATCGGCCGGCGACCTGCCGGCCTCGAGGAACGCCGCATCGATGATCGTGCCAAACAGAAAACGGCGCCGTTACCAGCGCCGTCTCTGGTGCACCTACGCGTGGAACCGGCCCAATTCGACTGGCGCTGGCGGGAGCGACCCGCTCTGGCTCTGCTGGCATGGGAAGCCCTGGCTCACGGTCCGCTGAGAAGGCTACGCCGCATTCAAGTGGAGTCAATCGGAACGACAATTAATTTTAGGCCGGCGGCCTATCACCAATCGCGACATTGAAACAGCGCCAAACTAGCCATCCCACTGCCGATCAGGCATATCCGATCCGATGTTCCTGACGCTCAACGAGGTTATTGAACGCTATCGCGGCTAGTCCTTGCCGATGGCCGCGGGTGGTAGAACCGTTTGGAGCTCGGGACTCCACGGGCGCAGCCTGAGTGAACGTACTCCTCCCCATCTTGACCCGCGGCGCGCGGTTGCGCAGAAAATCCGCTGCCGCATCCTCTACCGGTCGCACTTCAGGGACTGTAATAATTACGCTCCTAGCGCAGGAAAGCCTCGTATGATTGGCGGCCTCCACCATGTCCTCTAAGTCCAGCTCCAATATTGCTAGCAAGGCTTACTCCAAGGCCGAAGCGGATTTCTCCACTTGGCTGATGATGGCCAAGCTTGGGAGTTTCGATGACCTTCCGTCAAACGCACAGTATTTTCTGACCAACTATCGAGATCGACTCGAAACGATGAGCGAAGCCGAGTCCACGGTGCTGGCCGTCCGCGACGTCTACAGCGCTTATTACAGCGAGATGGGAGGCGTCGGCGCCGCGCCAGAACCGCAAGCTCGCAAACCAACCAAAAAGAACCGACCGCCTGAACATCAGCCCGCTCGATCTGCTGCGCGCCCTTCGATCAGGCCAATGATCCGAAACTCTCTCCCGGCCCTGCTGATTTTCGCAAGCCTGGTGGCCCTGGTTGTGATGTATAGATTGCTTGCTCAGTAAGCTGCAGCAATGCTTGCGTCCTTTGCGACAAATGATCCTGGACCGCGGGAACGTTGCGCCAACGCTTCGGCCGCTGCCCCCCGAAGGCAAAGGTCACACGTTCGAATCGTGTCGGGTGCGCCATTTCGGCTAAAGCCAAGGCTTCGCTGGCGTGTGCGGCTTCAAGCAGCTATCTCGCCGTCGCATAGCTGGGGCTGCCAACCAAAAATCTCGAAAACAACCCCATGCAAAGTAGCCGGCAGCCGCCGGCACGGATGCGCTTTGATCAAATACTTGACACGTCGGGCAAATCAGCGGCACTGCTTCATCATCGCACAATCCGCTAAGTGTCTGTCCGGGAACATCTTGAATCATCGGAATCATTTGTGATTCAAGGGTGGCGGTCCGATTCGAAGGGGCGCCCATGTGGACGAAGGAGAACCGCGGTCGTTACGACCGAAGCCGGCTACGCTATCCGAGCGATTTGACTGATGACGAATGGGTGTTGGTGGAGCCGCTGATTGCGCCAGCCAAGCGAGGCGGCAACAAGCGCACGGTCGATGTGCGCGAGGTGATCAATGGCCTGATGTATGTGCTGAGCACCGGTTGCCAATGGCGAGCGATCCCGAAGGACCTGCCGCCACGCAGCACGGTGCACGACTATTTTGACTTGTGGGCTTGGGACGGCACGCTCGATCGCATCCATCACGCGCTCTATGTACAATGTCGTGAATTGGTCAACCGAGAACCAAGCCCGAGCGCCGCCATCATCGATAGTCAAAGCGTCAAGAGCGCGGAAAAAGGGGGGCGTGGATCGACCCGCATGGCTACGATGCGGGAAAGAAGATCAAGGGCAAGAAGCGCCACATCCTAGTCGATACCCAAGGCTTGCTGCTCCACGCCCTCGTGCATTCGGCGGACATCCAGGATCGTGACGGCGGGGTGCTGGTGATGGCCACGCTGTTTGGCCTGCATCCATTCCTGCTGAAGCTCTATGCCGACGGCGGCTATCAAGGGCCGATCTTTCAGTCCGCCGTTCGCAAAATCCTCCGGCAAATCGACGTGGAGATCGTCAAGCGCTCCGATATCGCAAAGGGCTTTGCGGTCTTGCCCAAGCGATGGATCGTCGAACGCACCATCGCCTGGCTCAACCGCTGCCGCCGTTTGGCCAAGGATTGGGAGTGCCTCAACCGGAAGGCATTGGCGTTCTTGCGCCTCGCCTCAATCCGCTTCATGCTGCGAAAGCTCTGCCAAAAAACATCATGATCCCGGACAGACTCTTAGGCAACGCTGTCACTGAGAGGCAAGAAATTCAGAATTGGCTCGGCCGCGGCAGTGCACGACGAATGAGTCCAGACGCAGAGGTCGACCATAACGACGCTGCGCGACTCGACGCTCGAGCCGATGAAATAGAGTTTCAGGCCGCCTGACGCTAGGGGAAACAGCAGTAAGGGATAGTGCCTCTCACTTTGTCCGAATAGATGGGAGCGACGCAAATATCGGCGCTCCTGAGCAAACCGTGAGAACTCTTCCAAATCGATCAGTCGGCCAATCTGCTCATGATCAAATCAATACGACCTTGTTGTTAACACCAGGGGCGGAGCGGCACTAGCCGTAATAACTTGAGATTGTTTATGAATCTCTGCGCGATTTTTCGTACGTCCCCGCGGCCGTGCCATTGGTACGGTCACTCGATGTGTCTGCTGGTCACGGATTTCAGTTGCGCTCATGAAAACCAACCTTATTCACACTAGATCGACACGGCCGATCGCGCGCAGCAGACGAGGATGACGGACATCGCCACCTGCTAAAGCGAGTTCAGCGAACGGCCGCGGAACGCGCAGCATGCGGAGCGACTATCGCGGAAGGCCTTGTTGCCGAGCGCTGAAGGGAGCCCGTTCTCGCCGACGCCGGAGGGCCGCAGCTCAAACGCTTGGCGTGGTCGTCGATCTATTGGCCTTCCATCAGCATCGTCAGCAGGGCAGCGGTCGAGGCCACGCAGAAATGCCTCGCCCGAGAAATGCTGACGATACGGCTCATGGACCCAGCGTGCGCGCAGCCCCTCATCGGACACGCGGTAGGTATGCTTGAGCAGCAGCGAGGCTATCGGCAAGCGAAAGAGCCCGCCTCAGACCGGCAGCAGCTCACCCGTTGAAGTCGGCTGTTTGCGTTGCCACGGGGAAATCCCCCACCCTAGATCGCTAGGTAGTCAAATTCTCGAGAAGCCCAACTATTTGGCTAGCGGGCACAGGTTTGCTGAACAAATATCCTTGAACCTCAACGCAACCTTCGAGGTTCAGACATCGCATTTGATCTACCGTCTCGACACCTTCGGCGGTGGTGACCATCCCAAAACTCACCCCAAGTCCCGAGATGGCGCGGACGATCGCGAGGCTTCCTGCGTCGACGAGCAGGTCGCGCACAAACGACTGATCGATCTTGATCTTGTCGAAAGGGAAACTGCGAAGATAACCAATACTGGAATAGCCTGTGCCGAAATCGTCCATCGCTATTCGGACGCCAAGCTCCCGCAGTTGAGCACTCATGACCGTGGAAACGAGGTTGCCTTTCAAGAATTGCACCGGAGACAGATTGACCGATACGCATATCAAGTCCGGCCATTTCATCGCTTCCGCACATGCCTGCCTCAACGCCCATTCGCCGAGTTGAACAATCAGGCCCATCTCTTCGGCAACGGGAATAAATTCGGAAGGAGGTATCTGGCCGCGCTCGGGATGGTCCCATCGCATCAGCGCCTCAAAGGCGGTCACCTTCTTGGTCTGCAAATTAATCAGCGGTTGATAGAACAGGGCAAACCTGTCTTGAGCAAGCGCGGTGCGCATATCCCGTTCGAGAAGGCGCCGCGCCTGAACGATCACATCCATCTCTGGATCGAACATGCGATAGGTGCCACGGCCATCGGCTTTCGCGCTATACATCGCGAGATCTGCGCTCTTTAAGAGGCCTTCCGCATTGGTGTCGCCGGGTTGCGCAACAACGATCCCAACACTGGCCCCGACCGATACATCGTGTCCATCAATACTGCATGGGTGACCTACAATATCGATGATCTTCTCCGCCAGCGAGATAGCAGAGTTCGGCTGCGGCGCCGATATTTGTAAAATTGCAAACTCGTCGCCGCCAAGTCGTGCGATACGATCTGCTTGCCCAATAACATCGCGGAGCCTGGTCGCTATTGACTTCAATAGCAGATCACCGATGGAATGACCCAGGGTGTCGTTGACTGCCTTGAAGCCATCGAGATCCAGAAACAGAATCGCCAACGGGTACGGGATCGCCGAAACATCTTTAAGCGCTTCTTCAAGTTGCTCTTTGAACAAGAGACGATTGCCCAGTCCGGTCAGCGAGTCGTGATAGGCGAGGTATTGTGATCTCGCCTGCAATTCCTCCCGACCAGCAATCTCCGCCTTGAGCCTTTGGTTCGCGTCAATAAGACGATTAGTCCGCTCCTCCACCCGACGTTCCAAGTCTTCATTAGCCTTGCGCAGCTCTTCGTTCGCCAAGGCGACCTGCTGCTCCGCACGCATACGGCTGATCTGGTTGTTGACACGGGCCAAGGCAACGGCAAAATCTACCGGCTTGGTGACGTAATCATTGGCGCCAAGCTCAAGTGCATCGACGATATTGTCGCTTTCAGATTTGGCCGTAACCATGATCACGGGAAGCGCAGATGCGGACTTCTGGCTGCGAATGCGCTTGAGGGTCTCGATGCCGTCGATCCCTGGCATCATGACATCAAGAAGCACAAGATCGAATGCACCTTCGCCGATAAGCTCGATGGCGGCCAGTCCGTTCTCCGCTTCGACGACATCAAATCCGCGTCGCTGAAAACGTCGCGTCAGGACGGCACGATTGTCGCTAATATCGTCCACGATAAGCAAGCGCGGGCGGCGACTTGCACCGCCGTCGATCGTATCGGAACGGCTTGTTTCGGACCGCAGCATTGTGACGCGCGGCGTTGGAGCGTTCGACGCATACATGAAATTATCCTTCACCGGCTCTCGCGTTACCGAGCCGCGGCATTCAATTCCGGACCAGCGTAACCATCCAATTCTCGTCGGCTGGGGTGGCTAAAAAAGTCACCCCAGCCGATCGGCAAATACTTCCTACGCTGCCATAACCGGCGCGACCTGATCGCTAGCCGGCCGCACCTCAGCGGGCTGCTGGTCCGCGCGCTGTTTGATCAGGAACAGCGTCGAGCGAAATCCCACCTGCATGTAAGCAAGGCTCAACAAGGACAGATAGAGAGACTTGCGCGGCATGCGCTGGACCTTGATGACCTCGAGCCCGTGATTGGCGGCAAGTTTCCTTATCTGCCCGCCAAACCAGCCCGGATATTGCACGAGCAGGCGCCCGTCCTTCTCCAGGTAATCGTGAGCCTGCGCAAAAAGAACCGGGAGATATCTCGTCGAGGTTGCAAACTGTTCCTCGTTGTCTTCGAAATCGGCTTCGATGTAGGGCGGGTTGGCCAGGATGAGATTAAATTTTACGTCGACATTCGAGAACATGTCACTGCGTATGACAGTTACGTTTTCGCGTCCGAAGCGCCGACAATTTTCCTGTGTATTGCTGACTGCCGCTGGGCTGATGTCTACCGCCACAATCTCCCGAGCTACCCCAGCGGCAAAGGCTGCACAAACGCCGCTTCCGCAACCCAAATCGAGCACGCGATCGCCCTCGCGGCAATATTCGACACATGACTGCTCGTTTTCAAGCGGCTTGTAGACGCCGGGAAATATGACGAGAGTTCTCTCTGCCAGCCTGATCGAAGGCCACAACTTGTTCAGTTGTCGAACATGCCAATACCAATAAGTCATAAACCCACGTTTAAACAAAGCCCAGGGATTCATCACACGCTCCTCAAAGTCTGTTGCCGCACCAGGATCGGCACGCTGCACGAAAGTTAGGAAAGAAACGGAGGCGCCGCCGCGTAGTCGTGCGGTCGGGTGCGATATTGCCGACAATCAGGATCTCGCTATCAGCGGCGTCGGGTCCAAGCTCCTTGGGCCGCAAGCCGATAACGCGTTCGGATCGAGACTTTGAGAGAGACATCGGGCTGTCGCTCAAACTGCAACTGCAAAAACGGGAGTATCCGGCGAGAGGTCGTGCTCATCGGACCGAAGCTCCTCATTCATCCATGCGAGGACCCGGATCGTGAAAGTCGAGCCTCGGCCAATCTCACTGGTGGCGGTGATTCCACCCCCCATGAGCCCACACAGCCTTTGGCTCAAAGCGAGCCCAAGTCCCGTGCCGCCGAATTTCGTCGATGTCGAGGGGCTGGCCTGACCAAAATTCCTGAACAGGTTTGAAAGATCCGATTTTTCGATCCCGATCCCGGTATCGTGCACCTGAATCTCGATCCAGTCTCCGGTCAGGCTCCTTCGGCGATTCACCAGCAGCCTGACGGTCCCGTTCTCCGTGAATTTTGCGGCATTGCTCAATAAATTCAGCGTGGCTTGCCGAAGCTTGGTCGCGTCGGTCGAGACAATTCCGAGATCGTCGGCGCATTTTATGATCAGCTTGTTACCGTT
>WNGQ01002012.1_pt1 | contig 25868 bp, 27 predicted proteins | sample 5407661 | NCBI WGS metagenome assembly WNGQ01 (sample SAMN13153382, study PRJNA577476) | soil metagenome | isolation source: 60 cm soil or saprolite under Garry oak tree replicate 2 | place: USA:California | collected 2016-06-15 | reverse complement strand
CGCGCGACTGGCGCGCGATCGATCTGGGCGCGCACGGAGCTCGTTAGATAACGGTAACCAGCACCGCTGCTGGTGCTGCGCCCGCCGCCGCCAAATAATCGCGCCCAAAAACCACGCGGTTTTTCGTAACCGTATTTTTCGATCGTCAATTGTTCAGGCTCTTCAACCGGCGCGCCGTATGCAGATGTCGATCTTGGCGCGGGCGGAGGAGGAGCGCTCGGGCTTGGAACCGCAATCGCGCGCCGTGGCGAGGCAGTTCCTCCGAGCTCTGGAGTTTCGGACGGTTTGGGTGACGTCTTTTTCTTCGGAGTTGCCGATTTCTCTCCGGTTGTTTTCTTTTTCTTCTTCGTTGAAGTTTCTTTGGCCGCGGATTTATTCGCTTTTGCTTTCGGTGTCGCTTCCGGGGTTTCACTCGGCGTTGGAGACGCCTCGGATTCCTCGACTGGCGTTTTCTTTGGTTTCGCCTTCGGTTTCAGCGAAGGCGAAGCCGATTTCTTTTTCTTGTGCGGCGAAGTCTTCGGTTTGGTTGTCGGGCTCGGCGTTTCGCCAGTCGACGGTGAACTTACCGCGCGAGCTTTGCGCACCTGCGGCGGTTTTTCTTCGGCGGTCGGTTGCGCGTGAAGGACGAAGCCGCCGATGATCGCGCTGAGCGCGAGAAAACTACAAACGCGGAAACGTCCCACTGCTGCGCAGCGTAACAGAGGGTTACGTCCGATCAACCGGCAACGAAATCAAAAAACTGATCACGCCGACTGCATCGCCGGCGCGGACCCTTCAGATTTGCCGCGCCTTTCGCGTTCGCGGCGAAGAATTGCGTTCAATTTGCCGCCGAGGAGCAAAAACAAACAAGTGAGATACATCCACGTCAGCAAAATGATGATCGACGCCAGCGCGAGATAAGTCGCGTCATAGCGGCTATAGCGCGCGACATACAACTGAAACAATTTCGTTACCGTGATCCAGCCGACCGAGAAGAAAATCGCGCCCGGTAACGCCTGTCGAATGGTGAGATAATTTTCCGGCGTGAGCAGATACAAAACCAGCGCGAGACCGATTAGCGCGATCGCCGTAAACGGCAAACTCAAAGCTGCGACCCATTCCTGGAGCGGCACTTTCAATTGAAAATTTACTTCGGCGACGCCGGCCAGAGTTTCACCAAAGACGATGGCGTTGAAACAAACCAGGATCACGATCCCGAACCAGAACAGCAGCAAAAACGAAATGATGTATTTCGACCACCAATTGCGCGGCTCGATCACTCCGTAGGTATGACTGAGCGCCCGCGAGATCGTCGCGATGAAAACTGTGCCGCAATAAATCCCGAGGAGGATCCCGGCGTTTGCGAGCAACCCGCTCGAGCCGGTCACGACCACGCTCGCGGCTGCCGCATCGAGAACGTCCTGCACTTTTGGATCCGGCGGGAGAAAGCTTTTTAGGACGCCGAAAATTCCATGTAACTTCGCTGGATCGGTTCCAAACAAACCGAGCAAGTGCCACAGAAAAAGAAGCACTGGCGCAAGCGCGATCAACAAAGTGTAAGCCATCTGCGCGGCCAGACCGGTCGTGTGGTCGGTCGCGGTTTCCCAGACCAACCGGCGAAAAACTCGCCAGCTCGAGCGCAATATTTTCACGTAAAAGAGAGTTTACTTTGCCGACCGGAAATATCCATTAAACTTCCACGCGCTTCAGCTACTGTCGCGGCGGTGTCGGCCTAACGAATCGTGAAAAGAATTTTGATCCTCACCGCCGGATTCGGTGAAGGACACAACAGCGCCGCGCGAGGCGTTCGCGCCGGCCTGGCACGGGTTGCACCAAGGGTCGAAGTCGAATTGCGCGATCTCTTTCCGGAAACTTTTGGCGCTTTCAATGAACTCGTTCGGCGCGCTTATCTTACGCTGATCAATCGCTGGCCGAAATCGTGGGGCTATGTTTATAACTGGCTCGATCGAAAAAAGGATTTCGACCAACGATTCCAACGATTCCACGGCCTCAAGAAAAATCTCGGCCGACTGCTCGATCGTTTTCAGCCGGAAGTCGTCGTCTCGACCTTTCCGCCTTATCCCTACTTGCTGCAGCAGATTTTGGGAAGTGAACGCCGCTGCAAAAACATCGCTGTCGTCACCGACTCAATCACCGTTAATGCAATTTGGTATCGCTCACCGGCAGACTACTTTCTCCTTGCGAACGAACAAAGCGCAGCCGTTGTCCGCGATGGCGGCGCCCCGCCGGAAAAAATTAAAGTGTTCGGTTTCCCGGTCAGTCCTCGGTTCGCCGACTTCACAAAGGATCGACATCCACTTCCGCAGACCAAGTCGCGTGTGCTCTATGTCATCAACGCCGGCACGCGCCGCGCGCCGGATTTGGTGCGCAAACTTCTCGAGCTGGATATTCAATTAACGGTGACCGTCGGCCGCGACGAAAAACTTCGGCGCGCGGTCGAGAAGGCGGCCGCCGGTCGCAAAGTCGACATCTTTGGTTGGACCGACGAACTCCCGCGAATGCTCTGTGAAAATCACTTGCTCATCGGCAAGGCCGGCGGCGCGATGGTCCAGGAAACGATCGCTGCTGGATGTCCGATGATCATCAATCACGTCGTTTCCGGTCAGGAAGAAGGCAACGCGCGACTTATCGTTGAAACAAATTCCGGCGCGATCGCGCTTTCGAACGATGAAGTCGGCGCCCAAGTTCGGAGCGCGTTCGGCGACAACGCAAAACAATGGCGCGAATGGAAAAACAACATCGGCAAACTCAGCCGCCCGCGCGCGTCGCTCGACATCGCCGACTTCTTATTGTCGATTTAACGGCGAAAGACTTCTTCGCCCGCAACGAATGTTCGGAGGACTTCGAGTTCCGGCGAAATTACAACCAGATCCGCGTCGCCGCCGATTTTGAATTGGCCTTTGCTGGTCAGACCGATGACAAACGCGGGCGTGTCGGTCGCCATAACAATAGCTTCGTGCAACGGCACGCCGACTTTTGTTACCATCGTCCGGATCAAATCGATCATACGTGACGCGCTCCCAGCCAGCGCGGAGCGGTCGGCTAACAGACAAACGCCCGCTTCGACGATGCATTTCGTTCCGTAGAGCGAAAACTTTGAACCGTCGGGCAATCCAGCGCCGGCAGTTGCATCGGTGACGAGACAAATGCCGGTAAAATTTTTCGCTCGATACAACATTTTCATCAACGTCGGCGAAACATGATGACCGTCGGCGATGAGCTCACAAATTAATTCCGGCTCGCTCATGGCGAACTCGAGCAAGCCGGCAACACGATCGATCCCGCGGCGGCGCGTGCTCGACATGCAATTGAACGTGTGCGTGACGCTGCGCATTCCGTGCTCAAACGCGGTGCGCGCGTCATCCTCCCATGCATCGCTATGACCGCCACTGGCAGAGACGTTGCGTTTGCGCAATTCATCGATCAGCGCGATCGCGCCGGGCAACTCTGGAGCGAGGGTCATTCGTTTAATCACGTCGCTGTGCTCAAGCAAAGGCTTGTACATTCTTCGAGTCGGTTTTCGCATTGAACTCGCGCGCTGCGCGCCCGACTTTGCTTTGGAGACGAACGGTCCCTCAACGTGCACCCCGGCGATTTGTTTAATCAAAGATTTAGCGGCGCGAACTTCGTTGAGCACTTTGACGATGGCTTTGATCGGCGCAGTTGCAGTCGTTAAGAGCAGCGACGTTGTGCCGCCGCTCGCGTGATAAGTACAGATTGCACGAAAAGCTTTGGCCGTCGCTTGCATCGTGTCGCGTCCCATCGCGCCGTGGACGTGAAGATCGATGAAGCCCGGCGCAAGATAATTGCCTTCGAGATCGACAATTTGCTCGCCCATCGCGGGTGATTGAGCGCGAATCGCCGTGATCATTCCGTTTTCAGCGACCAGGTCCAATCCGTCACGAACGCCATTCGGGAAGATCAAACGCCCGTTCTTGAAGATCATCGAGGGAACACAATTGCGTTTGCCGCCGGCAAAGTCCATCCTCTCTATCAGCGATGGATTTCGATTACGATGTCATAATCATCGGTGGCGCATTTTCCGGCGCGGCCACGGCGCTCATGATCAAGCGCAAACATCCGGGCGCGCGTGTGCTCATCATCGAGAAGAACGCCGCGTTCGATCGCAAAGTCGGCGAGTCGACCACCGAAGTGAGCAGCTGCTACATGACGCGCGTTCTCGGCTTGGCGAATTACCTGGGACACGAGCAGCTCGCGAAACAGGGCCTGCGAATGTGGTTTTGCAATTCATCCGATCAGCGGTTCGACGACTGCGTCGAGATCGGCCCGCGCTACAACGCGCGCGTGCAGACCTTTCAGGTCGATCGCGCTAAACTCGATTCGCACTTGCTCCAATGCGCGGTCAATGCCGGCTGCGAATTATTGCGACCGGCCAAAGTCACGAAGATCGAGTTGAACGGCGCAAACGGACAGATGTTAGCTGTCGATCCTGGCCAACGCAGCGTTCGCGCGCGTTGGCTGATCGACGCCAGCGGTCGCGCGACCTTGCTTGCGCGAAAGCTTGGACATTATCGGCCGAACAATGAGCATCCGATCAACGCGGTCTGGGCTCGGTTCACCGGCGTGAAAGATTGGGACAGCTACGATTGGCGTGAAAAATTTCGCGATTACATGGACGCGTGCCGGACCGCGCGTTCGTGGGCGACGAATCATTTAATGGGACACGGCTGGTGGTGCTGGATCATTCCCCTTCGCGGCGGCGACGTGAGCGCCGGTATTGTCTACGACAGTCGAATCTTCCAATTGCCCGACGGCGCGAACATCGCGGAACGATTGCACTCGCACATTCTGGCGAATCCGGTCGGACGCGAAATTTTTCGCGGCGCGCGCGCGATCGAGGGAGACGTGCACGCGTTTTCGGCGCTGCCATATTACAGCGAAAAAGTTTGTGACGATGGCTGGGCGTGCGTCGGTGATGCCGCGGGATTTATCGATCCGCTTTACAGCCCGGGTTTGGATTTCTGTTCCTACACCAGCAACTACGTCGCCGATTTCGTCGCCCGAAATCTCGTGGGCGAAGATGTGACCGCAAGCGTCGCGCACTACAACGAGCAATATCCAATCATGTATCGATCGTGGTTCGAGACGCTCTATAAAGACAAATACTATTACATGGGCGATGCCGAGCTAATGTCGGCCGGTTTTCTGCTCGACGTGGCGTCGTACTATTTCGGTCTGGTCATTCCTGCGTACCGGGATCCGGAGAAAGCATTTCTCGAATTGCCATTTCGCGGGACGCCGGGACGCATCGCAGCAAGCGTGATCAAATTTTACAATCGTCGCCTGGTTGCGCTAGCCAAACGCCGATTGGCAACAGGACATTTTGCCAGGCGCAATGCCGGCTGGCGCGAATTATACGATGGCTTCGTCCCGGATTTTCGCGTTACGAAACTACTCCGCAGAGGATTGTTGCGTTGGTGGAAAGCCGAACTAACGAATCTGCGTCTGATGTTTGCCTCACCGGTAATCACGCCGGCCAAACGCCGTTCCGCAGTCACGCCAGCGGAAGCGTGACCAGCGCGGAGCGCCACTGGTGGCACGGCCTCGCCGTGCGCGGAGTTTTTTGGCGGCACTTTGTCGATTCGGGCGTGCGCCATCCAAGGCGATCGTGTTGTCGCGCCCCGACTTTAGAACGGGTTCGCCAGTTGCAAATACCACTGCACGAACTTTTCGCCGAAGAACATCCATGTCAGCGCGCCGAAGGCGAGGTACGGGCCAAACGGCAATTTCGCCGACCAGACCCGTTTTCCGATTAGCAAAGTGGCCAGTCCAACGACTGAGCCGACGACTGAGCCGGCGAAAATGCTGAACAAGACGCCACGCCATCCGAGAAAAGCGCCAATCGCCGCCAGAAATTTTAAATCGCCGCGCCCCATTGCTTCCCGCGGGATTTCCAGCTCGTGAGCGACCCCGAAAATCCGATCCACCGTGTCGAGCACGAATTCTTCGGCGCCGACACCGACGCGATTGTAGTGAAACTCCAGGATCGTGTTTCCAAAAACGCGATTGTCGATCTTCGCTTCGTCGCAGTGGAGTAATAAACGATCTTTTTCGCGCGCGAAGTAATCGCTCCACAAGCTGCGTTCTTCCCCGACGATGAAATCGGCGGCGTCGCCATGGCGCGTCCAGGTAAACGGAGTTGGTCCATCCAGCTTCACCCGTTTTCTCCCGAAAGCGATCTTGCCGCCTTCGAGCACGATCCACAAAATCACATAACCGAGCGCCGCCGCGAGAACAGCACGAACGAGCGCAGCCAGACGCGAATCCGTGCTCATCAACTCGGGAACGATAAAACTTGCGACAATTCCCGCGATCGTTCCGCCAACGGTGATCTGGTCGGGAATAATGAAGTGCTCAAGATCGACGAAGGTTGCGATGAGCAGGATCGAAACGAAAACCCAATACGCGATCGCGATTTTCCACGGAAAACATTCCCAGACGGCGAGAAATAAAAGGGCAGTCAGCAATTCGACGCCGAAATAGCGAAAGGCAATCCTGGCCCCGCAATTGGCGCAGCGCCCCCGCAGAAGCAGCCAGCTCACAAGCGGAATATTTTGCCGCGACGGAATTTGTGTTTTGCAGATCGGACAAAACGAACGGCGCGGTTCTTTGATCGAGATGTCGCGCGGCAGCCGATAAATCCCGACGTTCAGAAACGAACCGATGGCCGCGCCGAGAACGAACGCAAACACCGCGAAAAGCGCGTAGTAGAAAGAGATTTCCACGCGATCAGGTGGGGCTCGAGCGCAATCTTCGACGCTCCATCAACCAGGCGACCCAGATGCAGCTTTCGTAAAGTAAAGACATCGGCAACGCCATCGCGATGAGAGTCAAGAGATCCGGCGTCGGCGCAATAATAGCAGCGAGTATAAAAATGAGCACGACCGCGTAAGGACGGGTGCGCGCCATGAATTTGTAAGTGATGAGACCGAAGTAAACCAATGCGAGGACGACCACCGGCAATTCAAACGCCAGTCCGAAACCGAGAACGAATTTCGTTACGAACGAATAATATTGTTGGACGGTCCAGGTCGGCGCCCATCCAAGCGATTGGGTGTCGCGGAAAAAGAAAAGGATCGTTTTCGGAAGCAACCAGGAATAGCAGACGACTACGCCGAGCAGGAAAAGTCCGAAGCTACCGACGACGGCCGGAAACAAAAAACGTTTCTCGACCGCGGTCAGCGCGGGAAGGACAAATTCCGCGATAAAATAGAGGAGCAAGGGAAATGAGACGACGATGCCGGCGTAAAACGCGAGATGAAACGAAATCACAAGCGAGTCGGTAATGCCCAGCGCTTTGAGGGCACCAATTTGTGGATCGAGACCGTGAAGCGGCGCCTGCATGACTCGCACGAGCATTGAACGAAAGGCGAAACAAACGATCATCGCCAGGAGAAGAGCGATCGCCATTTTCACCACCGTCCACCGCAGGTCTTCCAGATGCTCGAGAAACGGCTTTGACGTTTCGGTTTCCGGCAATTCGCGAAACTTGAAGATATCGCGCAGGGCCATGTCTCGATTCAGTGTGCGTCTAACGAAATGAAACCGCGCGCGGCCATCCGCGCACAAATACTCAACGTATTGGAATCGCGAATTTCGTTCGCCGCAATCATTTGGCTCAATTCAGCGACAGTGAATGCGCGGGACTCGAGAATTCCCTCGCCCTCTTCCCTCTGGTGAACCGCCGCGACTTGAACGAAGCGCGCCAGAAAAAGGTAGCAGTGCTCGTCAGTCAAGCCCGGTGAGGTAAAAAAGTAACCGAGCGGAATCAGTTCCCCGCCGGGCGCGAGCTGGTAGCCAGTCTCCTCGTTCAGCTCTCGCGCTGCGACCGACTCAATTTCCTTTTCGTTCGGCTCAATGTTGTCGTCAATCTGACCTGCAGGCATCGACCAGATTGCAGCTCGAATCGGGACGCGCTCTTCTTTGATGAGCACGAATTTCCCGTCGGCGGTCTGCGGCGCAATGACAACGGCAGCTTTGCGGCGAACGGTCGTCCACGGCCTCGGCTCGGAATTCGTCGGCGTTTGCACGAGTTCGGTCAAGACTGCGAGATGCTTGTCGGCAAAATGTGTCGTTGTCGACCTTGTCAGCCACCCTTTTTCTTCCCGCAGCAAATTCGTGAATCGCATTTTTAGCGCAGTTGATTTCGCCAAGACTTGATCTGCGCTTTCACATTCTCCGGCGAAGGCGCGCCAATGGCGCGACGCGCAGCGAGCGAACGACGGACGTCGAAAACCTCAGCAATATCGACACCGAACAGTGGTGAGAGCTTTTTAAGATCAGCCAGCGCGATCGCGTTGAGTTTCGTTCCCTTATCGATTGCATTGGCCACGAGCTTGCCCACGATTTCGTGTGCTTCACGAAAAGCCATTCCTTTTCCCACCAAATACTCGGCAAGGTCGGTCGCAAAAAGATTCGGATCGCTGGCGGCTTCTTCCATTCGCTCTCGATTGATTTTCAATTCGGGGAGCATGGCCGAGCATAGTTCGAGCGCGGCAGAGATGGTATCCACCGAATCAAACAGTGCTTCCTTGTCTTCCTGGAGATCGCGATTGTAGGAGGAAGGCAGCGCCTTCAGCGTGGTCAGGATCGAGATCAAGTTTCCGTAAAGCCGACCGATTTTGCCGCGAGTCAGCTCTGCCATATCGGGATTCTTTTTCTGCGGCATCAAGCTCGACCCAGTCGAAAACCCTTCACTGAACTCGACGAAATCAAATTCGATCGTGCTCCAGATGATCAAATCTTCGCTCACGCGAGAGAGATGCATTCCAATCATCGCGAGACAAAAAAGAAATTCGCAAACGAAGTCACGATCGCTAACCGCGTCGAGACTGTTTTGGCTGACACGAGCAAATCCGAGTTCGCGGGCGATCAATGCGCGATCGAGAACGATCGTGGAGCCAGCGAGCGCACCGGAGCCGAGCGGCAGAACGTCCGTTCTTTCCAAACCATTATCGAGACGTTCGACATCGCGCGCAAACGCCTCGACTTGGCCCAACAAGTAGTGCGCGAACAAAATCGGTTGCGCGCGCTGCAAATGGGTATACCCCGGCATGATGACATCGACATTCTTCTCGGCAAGATCGAGAAGAGACGTCTGTAGTTTTTTGATCTGCGACGACGTCCGGTTGATTTGATCTTTTACGTAAAGCCGAAGGTCGAGTGCGATCTGATCGTTGCGGCTTCGCGCGGTGTGCAGTTTGGCTCCCGTTTCACCGATTTTCTTCGTGAGCGCGCTCTCGATATTCATGTGTACGTCCTCGAGCGATGCGTCCCATTGAAATTTCCCGGAGTCGAGTTCCTTCTCGATTTCGCGAAGCCCGGCTTCGATTTGTTTCTGTTCCGCAGCGGAGACAATCCCCGCTTTAACCAACGCGGTCACGTGAGCGATGGAGCCGGCGATGTCGTGCCGGTACAGCTGACGATCGAAGGAAGCGGACTCACTGTAACGCCGCGCTACCTCGCTCAATGATTGTTGAAAACGTCCCTTACGCATATCATTGTAGAGACGCGTTCCGCGTCACACTCACGGAAGCGTAGGCCGCGTCTTTGAGAACAAACTTGCGGATCTCGACGCTGATTTTTCGGACCGGAAATTTCCGCAGAAGGTGCGACGCGAGATCGTTGGCGAGTGTCTCCAGAAGTTTAGGGGACTGCCGGGAGAGAAAGTCTTTCGCGTCCCGACAGAGCGCAGAATAGTCGACCGTTTGCGCAATCCGGTCTTGCAGATCACGGAGATCCCGTGCGGGCCACAGAGTGATATTAAGGACAAGGCGCTGGCGCCTGGCCCGTTCGGTTTGCGGAACGCCAACCCGCGCAAACACTTTGAGTTGCTCAATGTGAATTTGCTGCTCGGCGCTAACTCTCATTTTTTCGAAGTCCTAAATATGTCGGAGAATGACTTTCTAATCGAGAACTCAAGATTTTGGTAAGTTTTTCCGAACTTCTACCGGCAAATCTCGTAATGACCAAATGAAAGCGGGATCCACCTCAGAATGAAACATTGCTCAGCTCACGGCGCAGATTGAATTTTTTGCGCGGAATTTTTCTGAAGCACAAAGGCTTTACATAGCTTTGGAACAAAGCGACCACGACGCAGGAGGCACCTTTTACGGAAATATTAACTACGGATCGGCCTTGGGGCGCCTTGGTATCGGCGAAGGTCATTCCGCAATTGCTCGGGCCATTTTGCAGCAACGTTTGGCGAGACAACTTCGCCAGTCAGAATCCGCGACTGACAATCCCGACATACTTTACCAAGTATCTGCCATCGAGTCCTCTCTTGGCAAAAATGAATCCGCCATTGAACATTTAAAAGCAGCCGTCACCGCGGGGTGGATCGATTATCGATCGCTTTCTCTCGACCCACGATTTGACGCGATTGCGGATGACGTGGGCTTTCAAACGATCCTGGGAAAACTAAAGCTGAGAGTTGAAGACCTTTCCAAGAAAGCAAAGACGGGTCTGTGACCCACCAGCAAACGAAACAACAAACAACCTGAACCCATGAGAAAATGGAATAACCCAGACGATAAAAAAGCGGCATGCACTGCGGTCGAAAGGGTCACCCGAGCGGAGTGGCAGTAACTGCTTCAGAACGGAGGAGTGCAGAATAGCTCATGAATTCGTGTTTATTCGTGTCCATTCGTGGTTTATCCGACCCGAAAACGGATGTCGCGAATCACTTTCCCGCCGAAGCGCTGTTTCAATTTCCGCAGGATGTCGATCTTCGAAACTTGTTCGAGCTCGTAATGCAACGCGGGTTGCAGCACGCGCACGTAAAGAGTGCCTTCGCGTAACGCCACCGGCGCGGAATGCGCTGAGATGAATTCGCCGACGATTTTCGCCCAAGCCTCCATCACTTCGGTTTCGTGCAGCCGCTCCTTTAACCCAAGCCGCTGCATCAACTTCGGCAAAACGTCAACCGGCGCCTGCCACCGATCCGGTCTTAAATATTTCTCCGGCAGACCCCGCCACTCAGCGATGGCACGGGCACGAAGTGCGGGATTCATGAGAGTACAATCGTAAAGCGTGGATCGTGATTTGTGAATCGTGAATCGAAATTTGCGGCTGACATAACCGCCCCTGCACCGGTTCAACCATGTGACGATTTAACGAATCACGCGAGGCGAAGCCTCAGTACCGCCGCCGCATGTTGCTCGGCAGAATATTCAGCTCGGTCCGGTATTTCGCCACCGTGCGGCGCGCGATCGGAATGCCGCGCTTGCTCAAGATCTCGACGATCTCTTTGTCGCTTAACGGCGCGCCGCCGTCTTCGTTCTTCACCAGGTCGAGAATTGCTTCTTTCACACTAGTGTTGCTCATCGATTCGCCGGTGGCGGTTTGGTAACCGGGCGTGAAAAAATATTTCATCTCGAGGACCCCCTGCGGCGTGGACATGTATTTGCCGGAAATCGCGCGACTTACTGTTGTCTCATGCACGCCGACCGCATCTGCGATCTGCACCATCGTCATCGGCTTGAGGAACGCCGACCCTCTCTCGAAAAACTCGCGCTGCCGTTTCACGATCTCGTGGGCAATGTTGGAAATTGTCTGCTGACGCTGATGGATCGACTTGATCAAAAATTTGCCGCTCCGGATCTTGTCGCGAATGTAATCCTTCACTTCGCTGCCGTTGCGGTCCTGCGCCATGATGTCTTTGTAGGTATTGCTGATGCGCAGGTGCGGAATCTGTTCGCCGTTTAAGATGACCTGGTAAGCGCCGTTTACTTTTTCGACAGTGACGTCCGGCAGCACATAATTTATCGGCGCCTCGGCAAAAATCGCGCCCGGTCGCGGATCGAGCTGGGCAATGTTATTCGCGCATTTTTGCGCCTGTTCGACGCTGATTCCGATCCGCCGCGCAATTTCCGGGAAACGTCGCTTGCCCAAATCCTGCATGTGATCGGCCACGATTTTGTATTCGAGACTGTTTTGTCTTCCTTCGCGTTTGAGCTGAATGAGCAAGCATTCGTGCAAATCGCCCGCGCCTACGCCCGGCGGATGAAAGCTTTGGATGAGGGTGAGCATGTGCTCGAAATCTTCCTGCGGTATTCCGGTGTTGAGCGCCATCTCTTCTGGCGTCGCCTGCAGAAATCCGTTGTCGTCGATGTTGCCAATGATTAGTTCGGCCGTCTTGCGATCGTCCGCGTCGAGCGCATTTTGATTGAGCTGCCCCATCAAGTGCTGTTGCAGCGTCTCCTGGGTCGGGATGGAATCGAAAAAGAACTGGCGCTTTTCTTCCGCTTCCTGCGAACGGCCGCTGTAGCTGCTCGATTGCGCCATGCAATCGCGCCATTCCTCATCGAGCTTCGCTAGCTTATCGAATTCTTCCTTGAAATTATCATCTGCGGGCGACGTCTCCGATTCAGCCGGCGCGTCCGGATTCGGCGCGTCCGGTAATTCTTCCAACACCGGATTCGTTTCCATTTCCTGCTGAACGAGATTACGGAGCTCGAGTAGTGGCGCCTGCAGGATGAGCAAACTTTGCTGGAGTTGCGGGGCGAGGACCTGCTGCAGAGAAAGATTCTGCGTTTGATGCATCCCTGGTCCGACCATAGGTGGAGTTTACTGTTCGGGCGAGCGACAGGCAAGCAGCTTGCGGGCCGCACACATCGGGCTGCCGGTATCTCGCACTCAAGACCAACCGCAGGAACACGACTTGCTACCTTCTCGGATGCCCCGCCCACCATCGTAAGAAACGAATTCTCCTCGCGCTCTTACTCCCCGGCACCATGTTCGTGATGTCATTTAGTGCCGGACAAACACCGCATGCGAACCTGGAACAAAAACTTCTCGCGCAGCGCCGCCTGGTAATCGAGCGCCCGTTGCACCGTCAGCTGGAGCTCGTCGATCTTAAACGGCTTGGTCACATAATCGTACGCGCCCATCTTCATTGCCTCAACCGCGGTTTCGACCGTGCCGTACGCAGTGATCAAAATCACCGCCGTTTGCCGATGATGTTCCCGCACATGCCGGAGCACGTCGAACCGGTCATCGTCTCCATTTTGATGTCGGCGATCACGACCTGCGGCACGATGCTGTCCAATTGCTCGATTGCTTTCGGCGCGGAATTGAAGGGGGAAACCTGATGGCCCTTTTCCCGACAGAGAGTCACAATGATGGTAAATCTCAGCGCGGAGAATATTTCAATTTTGAGAAAAAGAAAGCGGTTTTGAGAATTTGCTTGTTAGGCCGAATTCTGAACCTGACCGCCAATCATCGACCAACTCACCCCCCGGTCGAAACTAACGATCTCGTCGAACACCGATGTCGATCTTGTTCGCCCCTGGACGGATTCGCCGTGGCGAGTGCACGGAACCGCGATCAAGTCAGCGAGATAGTCGGATCGAATTTTGCCGAGCGCATCTTCCTGCCGTAACGCGTGCGCCGAATTCACGGTGACCATGTTCAAAACTTCTTCCGGCGAAATATTTGGAAATTCTTTTCGAAACGCGCGCATCTCCGCGAACAAATTCAGATCGTCATTGCTCGCCAGACTGTCCGTGCCGAGACAGATGTTGAATCCAAGCTGACACAGTTTCTCAAACTGAAATGGCGAATGGCCGAAATATTCGTGACTGCGGGGACAATGGATGATGTGAAAGTTTGGCTTCGCACCGAGCAGCAGGTCGAAGTCGCTCTCGGCCAATTCGTTCAAATGCGTAATGAGCCACGGCTCTTCTGTATCAACGTGCCGTGTAAAGTACGCGAGTGACGTCTCATAACCACAATCCTCCATAGGTCGCGCGATCTCTTGCATGAATTGGAAAAGCGGACCCGAAGCGTCGCGAAACATCGACATCTCCTCGCGCGACTCAGCTAAATGCGTAGCTAACCGCAGAAAGTCTTCGTTCGCAGCTTCCTCACAACGACGATACAACTTTTCGGACGCGGTGAACGGCGCATGAGGTGCGAGTCCCCAGTGCTTTGCCACTTTCAACTTCTCGACCGCAAGATCGACAATCTCATTCGCACGACCCGGATCACGCACATCAATCAATTCGGCGAACCACCACGTCCGAATCGGCGGTTGAATCCGCTCAATCAAGTCAGGAAACGCAGTCAGGTTCGCAATCGTTGTCGTGCCGAAGCGTTTCGCTTCAGCAAAACCCTCATTAATCGAGCGAACGTAATCTCCCGGCGAAAGTTTCGCTTTCTCGGCGTTGATGGCGCGGATCCAATCAGTGAACGATTTCTGCCGCGGAATTTCCCCGCGCAAACAAGTGTAATCCAGATGACAATGTGCGTTGATCAGGCCCGGTAGCAGCGTCTGCCCGCCAAGATCGACAATCTTTTCTCCCGCATGTCTCGCTGAGATTTCGGGAAATTTTCCAACATCGGCAATCCGATCACCCGAAACCGCGACCGCGCCGTTCTCGATTGGTGGCCCGTCCATCGTGATGACGACTCGCGCGCGGATGATCATTCGTCGGTTTCGGCTTTGACCGCCTTACGGCACTCGGCCACGAGCAAATTGCACGCTTCCTGACAAAGCGCCGGAATCGTGTTTTCGCCGCGTCCCGTTTGGTCATGAGTCGGATCAAATTTTTCCGGCGGTAATCTTGTCGACGGAATCGCTCCGCGCGCATCGCGCTTCCACAAAATTGTCCGCAGACAGCCGCCGTCTGACTTACAGAAATTGCCAACGACATTGTCGATTTGCGCATTCGAAATTTTTGCTGCGATCCGGTACATCCCCGATTGTCGATCCAACGTTTCGCGCAGCGGCGTCGTGCTCAGCCGAGCCTCGGTCGATGCTGCGAGCACTGCTACTCTTCCCGGGTAAAAATAATCCAGCGCCCGACGCAGTTCGCCAAGATCAACAAGTTCCAGTTGCCAGCCGCGGCGAAGATTCGGCGCCGTTTTTAGCGGCCGATACTTTCCGCCATCGTCATACCGCGCGATCTCGAGCGCGTCGTCCCCTTTCCGAAAAATTTCCAAATCACGGACGTTTTTATCGTCGCGGTGACAAAGAACGAAGCCACCTGACTCTGTTCGCTGAATGAAAATTTGACCGAATCTAGTGTGGTCGCTCAGAACCGCGGCGAGCGCTTTTTCAAGTGGCATTGCGCCAGTCAGGCCAGACAATGCGCAATCAACCCAGCGGCCCGCTCGAGAAATTGCTTATCTTCGTCGCCGAACGCGTTCACTTTGTCACTTTCGGCGTCAAGCATGCCGACAACGTGCCGGTGTTCGTTCCTCATCGGAACGATAATTTCCGACCGCGTCGTGTGAAACGTCGGCAGGTAGCGCTTGTCCTTCTGAACGTCGCCTACCACAATTGCTTTTCCCGATTCCAGCGCCGCGCCACATAATCCCTGGGTAACCGGAAAACGCGGGTAAGCCGGCGGTTCTTTGCCGGTGCCGGCCAGAATCACAAACTCATCATTCACGATCTTGTAAATCGCGATGAACCGGTAATCACGCGCGGCCCGAATCATTTCCGTCACCTGCTTCAGGCTCTTCTTGGTGCAGCCGCTTGCGAGAACAAAACCGCCGATGTCTTGTAGTTTTTTCAGAGTATCGGCGTGCATAAATGGATGCAACGTCACGTTGCTAGGTCAGGAAAGATTGCGAGGCCGGGCGCACGTGCAACTTTTCTTGGGTAAATTCACTGGATCGTTGCCCGCGCCGCTGCGGTCGCCTGCTCAACGATAATATCGGCCACCCGCGGATCGGTGCCGATCGAGCTGGCATAAAAAAGGAAGCGATTGTCGACCTGGTACGGCCCGCGACGAAAGACGTCGCTGCCTTTTTGTTCGGCAGTAGATGTCGATTTTTGCCGCTGATGGACGGACTCGCCGTGGAGAGGTTCGGCAATTCCGAGTAAAACCGGAATGTCTTCGTAACTGTGCAGGCCATCGGAGATAAAAAATGGGACCACCACCACGTTTCGACTGCTCGTCAGCACGTTCCAATCGGAAACCAGCGGAAATTCTTCCATGTAAACATTGAGCACATTGGCGTAACGCCCGAGCGCTCGGATTTTTTCCGCTTCACGTTTTGCCGCGACCGCGCTGTTTTCATTTAAATCAGTTCCGTGAGCCACAATCAAAAGACTCGTTTCCTTTTCTGTTACGCCGGGGGCGATTTCACGCGCTCGTTGCACAAGCAATTCCGTCATTAGCGGATGGTTGCCGACCGGCTCGCCATAATGCCAGGTTTGTCCATTCGCGCGCTTTGTGACCTTGCCATTCAACTCGAGCTCGCGCGGAATCACCGTCTGCGTGAAGTAGCCTTCGCTAATGAAGTTCGGGACGACGGAAACGTTTTTGATCGTGTCCGGATCAAAGAGAAAGATCGCGTCGCGCAGGCTGGGTTCTTCTTTCCAAAACGCGCACTGCACCTCGCCAAAAATGTTTCGTCGCCGGATTTCGGCTGCATGCGCCAGCGTCGGCGCGCTCGAATCCGGATTCACCGTCGAGCCATGACCGACGATGAGTAGCGCGCTATCGGACGCCGAAATCACATTGAACGTTCAACGTTGAAAGTTTACTTTTCAAATCGATGCGCTTTCGGACTTACAAAAATACCGATCTGGCCGTGAGCGAGGTCGGCTTCGGTCTCTGGACCGTTTCCACCGGTTGGTGGGGAAATTTTACCGAAGGCGAAGCGATTGCGCTGATGCACAGGGCGTTCGATCTCGGAATTACTCTGTTCGATGCGGCCGATACTTATGGAAACGGACTAAGCGAGGAGCTGATCGCCAAGGCGTTCCCAAAACAGCGAGACCAAATCACAGTCGCGACCAAGGTCGGCTATGATTTCGTCCACCACGGCCAGGCCCGCGGTCGCGGTCAGCGCGAGATCCCGCAAGATTTTTCACCCGAAGCCATCGAGCGCGCGACCGACGCGGCGTTGAAACGGTTGAAGACCGATCATGTCGATCTTCTCCAACTGCACAACATTCGGATGGAGCAGGTTTACGACGACGCGCTCTGGAAAACGCTCGAGAAACTAAAATCGTCCGGGAAAATTCGTTACTACGGCATCGCGCTCGGCCCGGCGATCGGCTGGCTTTACGAAGGAATGAATTGCATTCGCGAGCGCGACATCACGAGCGTCCAGCACATTTACAACATGCTCGAGCAACATCCCGGTCACGCGCTGCACGACGCTGCCACTGAAGCCGGTAAGGACACGATGTTTCTAATTCGCGTGACACATTCGTCCGGAATGCTCGAAGGCAAATACACCGCTGACACGGTTTTTCCGCCAACCGATCATCGCAGTCATCGCCCGCGCAGCTGGCTGCTCAATGGAATCAAGAAGATCGACAAACTCCGTTTTCTCGAGAACTCGCAACGCACTCTTGGACAGGCGGCATTGCTTTGGTTGCTGGCCGACGATCGCGTGGCTTCGACGCTGCCGAATATTTACAACCCAGAACAGCTGATCGAATTCGCGAAAGCGCCCGACTGCCCGCCGCTGGCTTCGGACGATCTCGCCAAGATCGACAATCTTTATTCCGAAAACTTCGGCGTTGAAGAAGAACGGCCGAAATTCAAGGGCACGATGGAGCTGTCGAAAGAAACGGCCGCAGCTTAATCCGAAGCGTCTTCCTCGACCGGCTGAGCGCGGCGAATTGGTTGGGTTGCTTCGCGTCGGCCGCGGTTGCTCGTGCCTTTGTAAATTTCCTGGAAGATGTCCGCGATCATCGGGGCCGCGGTCGAGCCGCCATGAACTTTGCTGCCGACGTCGCCTTCATAAATGGCAGCAAACGCGTACTTCGGTTCCTCCGCCGGCAAAAACCCAGCAAACCATGCAGCGGTGCGTTCTTTGTTTTTCGGGCCCCACTGGGCGGTCCCGGTTTTCCCCGCAACTTCAACTCCTTCCAACTGCGCTTCGTGTCCGGTGCCGTTCGGTCCGTTGACGACCTCGATCATCCCCGCGCGAACTTCCTCCATTGTTTCGGCGGAAACATCGAGCGCGCGTTTTTCGCGCAGTTGGTAGGCAGTGACAATCTCATGATCGAGCGATTGCACCTGGCGCACGAGCCGCGTTTGATAAAACCTGCCGCCGTTGGCAACAATCGCCATGGCTTGCGCCATTTGCAGCGGCGTCACCTGTGTGTCGCCCTGGCCGATTGACAAGTTCGCGATGTCGCCGTTGAGCAATTTGCGGCCGTGAGTCGCTTTCATGTACTCATCGTTCGGGATGCGTCCTTCCGCTTCTCCGCGCAACGGAATTCCGCACTTCGCGCCGAAACCAAGTTTGAGAGCCCATTCGATGATCGGCTCTGCGCCGGTCTTGATGCCCACCTGATAAAACCATGTGTCGCACGATTCGGTCAGCGCTTGGATAAAATTGAGCGCACCGCGATCGCCCTTTTTCCAATTGTGAAAAGTGACATTGCCAATCTGAATTCCGGGGACGCATTGATAGAGATCGTCCGGGTGAACCGCGCCCGTCTCGAGCGCGGCGATACCAACGGCAACTTTGAAGGTTGAACCTGGCGGGTAGGCCGAACGAAACGCGCGCGGCAGAAGCGGAAGGTCGGGATCATCCTGTAATTGCTTGAATTTTTCAGCGGAGATGGACGGAACGAAAAGATTCGGATCGTAGGTCGGCCACGAAGCCATCGCCAGAATGTCGCCCTCGGTTGGATCGACAATCACGATGGCACCGCGTTTTGCTTTGGACTCCAACGCTTTCTCTGCGAGTTGCTGAAGCCGCAAATCCAATGTGGTGACGATATTATTTCCGGGCACCGCCGATTTGATCACCTTCTCGGAAGTCTTGCGGCCGTCTTTGTCGAACGTGAGTTTATATTCGCCGTGCTTGCCGGCGAGCAGTTCGTTGAACGTTTGCTCGAGCCCGTCGCGACCTTCTGTTTCCGGCCAAAGCGTTTCGTGGTTGTCGATGATGCCGTCCAGATTGCGGCCTGTCTTTCCGGTATAACCGATGATTTGTCCCGCGACTTTTCCGTTTGGATAAGTCCGCACGTAAATCGGCCGCACTACCAAAAAATCTTTTGATCGATCCTTTACGGCTTCGTACTCCGATTTGCTCAGGTTCTGCGCGATCTCCAACGGCAGAATTCCGCGGTTGTGGTAATGCCGAAGGATCGCATCGTCCGAAATTTTGATCGAGCGACCGGTTAACTTTGCCGGTTTGTCGATTTTTTCCCGGGCAAAGCCGACTGCCTTTGCATCGGTAAAATCGAGTGGCGTTGGAAAACTGATCGCCAGATTGTAGCTGACCTTGTTTTGGGCGAGCGGCAGCCCGGTTCGATCCGTGATTTGCCCGCGCGGCGCCGGGATATCGAGAATGTATGTGCGTGCCAGCTTTTGCGTCTCAAACGTCGGGACAATGGTTTCCTCGTCTGTGATCGGAGTCGCACTCGGTGTCGAGGCAAGTTGCGGAGTTTGTGCCGTCGCAATTGGCCCGACAAGCGTGAGACAGCAAAACGCAAAAACTCTCGGCCATCTGATTACCCTCACCTCAATCTTCTCCCAGAGGAAGAGCAGGCCCCTTCTCCTTTTGGGAGAGGGTAGGGATGAGGGCTTCGATCCAGTAAAGATCGACAACCTGATCCACGGATTACGCAAATTTTCGCCGATGAAGTTGAAAATCATTGGAAAAATGTGTGTTAATCTGCGAAATCTGCGGACAATTCAATGGCTTTGCAAAAAGCGATGCACTTCGTCGGCCAGTTTTGGTCCGATCCCTTCGGTCGCCGCAATTTGGTCGACGCTCGCTTTGCGCAAGCGATTGACCGAACCGAATTTTCGCAGGAGCAAATTCTTTCGGTTCTGACTCACACCCGGGCAATCGTCGAGAATACTCTCGTCGATTCGTTTCTTGAGCAAAAGCTGATGATACGCGTTGGCGAAGCGATGCGCTTCGTCACGGATTCGCTGAAGTAGATGCAACGTCCCAGAGTCCGCCGGCAGTTGAAGCGGCATCGCGCGACCCGGCCCGTAAATCTCCTCGTGCTCTTTCGCCAAACCGATGATTGGCAAGTCGTGCAGCCCCAGTCGCTGCAATTCCCGACACGCGGACGAGAGCTGCCCTTTGCCGCCATCGACAATGATTAAGTCAGGCAGACGCACAGTTACAGACGGCGCACGATCATTTTTCTCCGTCGCGTCGTTATCGGCTGCGTGTTGCAATGCGTCGACTGGATTTTCCTGCGAGAACTCCGCCACTTCCGGATTTTTTTTGCGCGCTTCGAGCAGCACACGTGAATATCGCCGCCGGACCACTTCGGCCATGCTGGCGAAATCGTCCTGGCCTTCGACGGTGCGCACTCGATATCGGCGGTAGCAATCCTTGTCCGGTACGCCATCGCGGAAGCACACCATCGAAGCGACCACGTGCGTCGTGGAAATGTTCGAGATGTCAAAACACTCCATCACCCGCGGCAAGCGCGGAAGCTGCAACGCGTCGCTCAAGGCCTGCACATCGGCCAACGGATCGATCGCGCTGGGGAGCGTTCCGCGCGTGAAGCGCCGCACCTGCCTGGTGGTTTGGCGCACATCGTCAATCATGTTGCGCAGTTCGGCAGCCTTCTCGAATTCCATTTTGTCGGCTGCTTTGCGCATTTGTTCGTCCAATGCGTCGATCATCTCGCGCGAACGCCCCTCCAGGAATTCGCAGGCGTGCGCGGCGCGTTCCCGATATTGCTCGGCCGTAATTTCGCTCAAGCGAACCGGCACCTGATAAGTCGAAGATTTCAATTCGCGTTCGGTCGGCGCGCCGCGGCCAAACGTGACCGAAGTAGCGTGCCGAGTCGTTTTTCTTGAAACGCGTCAGTCGAAAGCGCGGCCATTCTTCCGACATGTCGATCTTCACCAGCAAGAATCGTTTATCGTCGCGAAACGAAATATTGTAGCGCGGACGGTATTCCTTGATCAGCTTGCCTTCGAGCAACACCGACTCGGCTTCGCTGCGGACGACGTGCGTTTCGAAATCCCACGTCGCCTCGAGCATCGCGCGCGTTTTCAAATCAGCCTGCGCCAGCTTCGATGGCAAAAAATAAGAGCTGACGCGCTTCCGGAGGTCCCGCGCTTTGCCGACATAAATCACGCGGTTGAAACGGTCGCGCATCAAGTACACACCCGGCTTGTGCGGCACTTCGTGCACCTTCTTTTGGAGGTCAGGTTTTTCTTTGGCTACCATCAATCGAGCGTCAATGTACCCGGCTCATGCAGGATCGACAATTGGTTGGAGGCGTCCGCGCTGTCGGCGCCTTAATATTTGGGACACGACGGCACGTGTCCCTCCATTTGCTTTACGCGGCCCGACGCCGCGGCAATGCGGACTGCACCATCATTAGTTCACTCACGTTTTCCGGCGTGAGCAAGCCGACCAATCGTTTCATGCTGTCGAGCACGGGCACGGCCGGACAATTGCATTCTTGCATAATCCGAAACGCTTCTTCGAATCGCGTGCCTGTGGTCACGGTCGGGATGTCGCGGCGCATGACGTCGCCCACGCGAATTGTCGGATCGTTTCTCCGTAACGACGCGATCAAATCGTGGCGCGTTAGGATGCCCGCGATGTTTCCAGCTTCGTCGAGCACAGGAAAATCGTGCTGCGACGTCGCCAGCAATGCATCGACCGCTTCCTCCAACGTCGCGCTTTCCGGAAGCGAACGAAACTCGCGCACCATCGCGCTCGAGACCGGAAACCGCCGCGACACATCCCGCATTTGCGCAAGAGCCGCTTCCTGGGACGCGCCGATGTAAACAAAGAAGGCGATAAAAATTAAGAATGGATTCGGATTGTATATTCCGGGCACGCCGAAGAGGCCGATAATTCCAAAAAAGAAAGCGAATGCCTGCCCAACTGTCGCGGCGACTTGGGTTGCTCGCGCATAGCTCAAACGCGTCGCGAGCAACGCACGCAAGACCCGGCCGCCATCCATCGGAAAGAGTTAAACAAAAGCAGCCACACGTTGATCTTGAAAAGATTCACGACCAAATCGCCGCTCTGGACAGAAGAGCCGAATTCTGTCCCGCCTCGCGATGCAATGACCACGAAAAGAGAGAGAGCGATAATAGCGGTCACCGCTGGTCCAGCCGCGGCAATGACCAGCTCTTGCTTTGGCTCTTCTGGTATTCGCTCCAGCCGCGCGACCCCGCCGATCGGTAGCAGCGTGATGTCGGGCGTATTGATCCCATAACCTTTCGCCGCGAGAGCATGCCCGAATTCGTGCAGCACCACGCACAAGAACAAGAGCAGCACAAAAACGACGGCACCGGCGGAGCCAAGCGCGAGCCAGGCGATGAGCAAAACGAACGTAACATGAATGCGCAATTGAATGCCGGCGACGCGAAGAATCGGAATGGACCAGCTCATAAATTGAATCTCGTTCGTTTTGAATCGCATGCCAGCAGTGTTGAAGACGCCCCAATCACAATTCAGACTGAAACAAGATGGAGACCTTCGATGTTGCAATTGTCGGCGGCGGGCCGGCCGGTTCGACCTGCGCGGCCTTCTGCGCGGAGGCAGGACTGCGGACACTAGTTCTGGAGCGTGAAAAATTTCCGCGCGAAAAAGTTTGTGGCGATTGCATCAATCCCGCGTGCTGGCCGGTCCTGGAGAAACTCGAGCTCGCAGAACAAATTCGAAATCGGCCGCATGGTGTGCTCGACGCCGTGGAATTCATCGCCATGGGCGGCCAGAAATTGCGCGCCGATCTTCCGCGACGCGACAACGGCATGATCAGTGTCAAGCGCAGCCTTTTCGACCACCTTCTTCTTGAGCGCGCGCGCACGGTCGGCGCTGAGATTCGCGAGGAAGCAACGGTGATTGCCCTCGATCGAACCGCTGCGAAAAATTGGAAGATCGACATCGTGCGGGAAGCTTTCGCCGCGCGCATCATCGTCGGCGCAGATGGCCGCAATTCGACCGTCGCGCGACTGCGCAATCTGCTGCCGCGTCCCGAGCGCGAGCGCGTCGCGCTGCAAGCGCACATTCCGCTCCCGCGCGATTTTGGAGATCGAATCGTGCTGCAATTTTTGCCGGAAGGTTATTCCGGCCAGGCGCCGGTAAATGATTCCGAACTGAATCTCTGCCTGGTTGGAACACCGCCAACGATTTCGTCGCTCCGAAATTGGGCAGAGCGCGAATTCAAGCTCGCCGCTGAGCAAGCCTGGCGCACGATCACTCCGCTGACGCGCGCGCCTGTTCCAGCCGCCCACGAGAATTTGTTCTTCATCGGCGATGCGGCGCGCGTCGTCGAGCCGTTTACCGGCGAAGGAATTTATTACGCGTTGCGATCAGGCGAGTTGGCCGCCAATGCGATCGTAAGAATCATTCGCGGAGAAGATCGCCGACCTGCAATACGCGAATTCACTCATGCTCATCGCGCGATGTATCGCGGGCGATTGTGGATCAATCAAATCGCGCGCGCGGCCGTCTTATCGCCGCGGTTCGCGTCGCAGCTCCTACGAGTTAGGCCATTTAGCGCGCCGATCTTGGGATCGCTGACGAAGAAAATCACGAAACCGTTCTAGCTGCCGGTCCGAGCCGGACTGGACTGTCACTGGCGGCAGTCTGCCGATGAGGACATCGGCAGCTACAATATTTGTCGCGCCGCCTTGACCGTGTTCGACATCAACATCGCAATCGTCATCGGCCCGACGCCGCCCGGGACTGGGGTGATCGCGCTCGCCTTCGGCGCAACTTCATCGAATGCGACGTCACCGACCAGCCGATAACCGCGCTCGTTGCTTTTGTCGTCAACGCGGTTGATTCCGACATCAATCACAACCGCGTCTTCGCGAACGTGTTCGGCCTTCACGAAGTGCGCGCGACCGATGGCCGCAATCAGAATGTCAGCCGAGCGCGTGATCTCTTTGAGATTCTTGCTCCGCGAATGTGTCACGGTCACGGTGGCGTCGCCGCCTTTTGCTTTTTGCATCAGCAACAAGGCGACCGGTTTTCCAACGATCATGCTCCGTCCAAGAACGACGACGTGCGCGCCGGCGATGTCGATCTTGCTTTCGATGAGGAGTCGTTGAACCCCTAGCGGCGTGCATGGGACAAAGCCGGTTGGGTCGCCCATCGCGAGCTTGGCCACATTGAGTGGATGAAAACCATCGACGTCTTTGCGCGGATCGAGCGCACGCACGATTGCAGCTTCATTGATCTGTTTCGGCGGCGGCGATTGAACCAGAATACCGTGGACCTTGGAATCGCGATTCAATTCATCGACGCGCGAGAGCAATTCGCTTTGGGTCGTTGAAGCTGGCAGCTCGAGCTTGACCGAATGTAAACCGAGCTGGCGACTCATTTTGTCTTTTGAGCGCACATAAGTGCGCGACGCAGGATTATCGCCGACGAGAACAACGGCAAGCCCTGGCGTGACGCCTTTGGATTTCAGCTCTGCCATTTGCGTCCGGAGATCGACATAAACTTTTTCGGCGATCGCGCGGCCGTCGATCAGATTTCTCATTTGCACGAACCTAAATGAGTCAGCGCCGCTCAACCAGCGACATCATCGCCTCCTGGAGACGCAACCGCTCGTTTTCGAATTCTTCACGCGTAGATGTCGATCTTACGTCGTGCGGTTGTCCAATAATGACGCGTACTTTCGAAAACGGTCGTGGAATGATAAACCGGTCCCAACTTCTCACCCGCCAGCAGCTCGAGTATTCCATGTTGACAGGTACGACTGGCGTACCCGTTTTCTGCGCCAGAAAAATAATGCCCGGTCCGAGTTCATAAGCCGGACCGCGCGGGCCATCTGGCGTCAACAGAACGTCATAGCCGGAGCGAAGAATATTGCTCAACTCCAGTAACGCGGCAGCACCCATCCGCGAGCTTGATCCCCGCACCACGTCAAATCCAAAACGTTCAGTCAGATCCGCGACAAGATCTCCGTCGCGACTCGCGCTAATTAAACCCGCGCCGGGCCGTTGCGGAAAAAATCTTTTCAGGACGAAGGAAATCAGCAGAAGCCGGTTATGCCAGAGCGCTGCGATGTAATTTCCTTTCACCGGCTTTTCAACAACGCCCATGCGGTCGTCGATTTCGTAGCGGAGCGTCCGGGCCCAAATTTGGAGCAAGCGAAATCCGAACGCGATCAACCATCGCGCGCGCCAGCCTTCGATCTTCAAGGTTTCTTGCGCGGGCCGCGACGCGAAGTTTGATCGGCCCAGCGATAAGCGCGGGAACTCGGCAAGCCGATTTGGTCGAGAATCCGCCACACTACCGTGTCCACAACATCGACAACTGAAACTGGGCGGCTGTAAAAAGATGGAATTGCTGGCAGCACGATCGCGCCCGCTTCCAGGAGCGTGACGATGTTGCGCGCGTGAATCAAATTCCAGGGCGTTTCCCGCGGAACAAGGATCAACTTGCGGCGCTCCTTCAAGAAAACATCGGCCGCGCGCAGGAGCGCGGTGTCGCTCGAACCGGACGCGATCCTACCAATCGTCGCCATTGAACAAGGGACGATCATCATTGCGTCAAATCGAGCAGAGCCGCTAACGAACGGAACGTTGAGGTCGTTCTCCCCGTGCTGCGCGATTGATTTCGGAATCTTCAACGAACCGACTTCCGTTTTGGCAACTTGTTTGGCGTGGCTGCTCATGACCAGATGAATCTCGTGGGCGACGGGATCGATCTGTTCGATCAGACGCTGCAAATAGATCGAACCGCTGGCGCCGGTAGCGGCGATAACGAGTTTCATCGGCGAAGAGTTTGAATTTAATCGGTTAAGGGGGCAATAAGATACACGATGGTTAAGAAACTGTTACATACCCGCTACCGGGTGAAAGACCTGGAGAAGACGGTGGCGTTTTACAAAGACGTGCTTGGACTTGAAGAAACACGGCGGCACACGTCCGGGCGCGGATCGCAGTTGGTCTTTTTCAAGGCCCCCGAGAGTG
>WNGQ01001774.1_pt1 | contig 25878 bp, 19 predicted proteins | sample 5407661 | NCBI WGS metagenome assembly WNGQ01 (sample SAMN13153382, study PRJNA577476) | soil metagenome | isolation source: 60 cm soil or saprolite under Garry oak tree replicate 2 | place: USA:California | collected 2016-06-15 | reverse complement strand
GTCGGCCAGGGGATCACCTCGTTCAAGCTGTTCATGGCCTACCCGGGCGTGTTCATGGTCGACGACGCCTCGCTGTTCCGCGCGATGAGCCGCTCCAGCGACAACGGCGCGCTGATCATGCTCCACGCCGAGAACGGCGGGCCGATCGACGTCCTGATCGAGCGCTACCTCGCGCAGGGCCGCACCGCCCCGGTCAACCACGCCCTCACCCGGCCGGCATCGATGGAGGGCGAGGCCACCCACCGCGCCATCAGGCTCGCCGAGCTGGCCGAGGTGGCCGTGTACATCGTCCACCTGTCCTCCACCGACGCGCTGAACGCGGTGCGGGAGGCGCGGGATGCCGGGGCGCCGGCGCTCGCCGAGACCTGCCCGCAGTACCTGTTCCTGTCCGTGGACGACCTCGCCCGGCCCGGCTTCGAGGGCGCCAAGTACGTCTGCTCGCCGCCGCTGCGGCCAAAGCCGCACCAGACCGAGTTGTGGAACGGCCTGCGCTCCGACGACCTGCAGCTCGTCGCCACCGACCATTGCCCCTTCCACTTCAAGGACCAGAAGCAGGCCGGGGTCGGCAACTTCGCCAAGATCCCCAACGGGCTGCCTGGGGTCGAGGACCGCTACACCCTGCTCTACGACGGCGGCGTCCGCGGTGGGCAGATCTCCCTGAACCGCTTCGTCGAGCTGGTGGCCGCCGCCCCGGCCAAGCTGTTCGGCCTGTACCCGCGCAAGGGCACGATCGCGCCAGGCTCCGACGCCGACATCGTGGTCTTCGACGCCGAAACCGAGCGCGTGCTTTCGGCGGCGACGCACCACATGAACGTCGACTACTCCTGCTATGAGGGCCGCTCCGTCCGTGGCGTGCCCGAGGTCGTGATGCAGCGCGGCCAGGTGCTGGTCGACCACGGGAAGTTCCTCGGCCACCCCGGCCAGGGCCAGTTCCTGTCCAGGTCGCGTTCGGGGATGTAGGCCGCCAGCTCCAGGCGGCAGGCCCGGGCGGTTCGACCGCCCGGGCCGGAGTTATTTCCTTGCCAGGCTGGTGTGCATGGGCCACACTATCCGGCCGCGCCATTCGGCGCGATCTCTCAACGCGTGCCGAGGTGGCTGCACGATGCGCCAGGACGACCAGGAAACCGAACTCGACCATGAGCTGCGTGCCGAGCGGAACATGCTCGAGCACGCACGCCGATGCCTGGCCGCCATGCGGCGGCGGGCCGAGTCGCTGACGTCCTCCAGCGGCGGCGACTGGGTCTCCGAGGAGGTGCTGCACTGGCGCATCCAGCAGCGCATCGCCTCGCTCGCCGACGACGGCTCCAGCGGCCTGTTCTTCGGCCGCATCGACTACGACGCCGGCGCGGAGCTGCCCGAGGGGCGCTTCTACCTCGGGCGCAGGCACGTGGTCGACGACCGGGGCGATCCGGTGGTGATCGACTGGCGCGCCCGTCTCGCCCATCCCTTCTACCGCGCGACCCCGCGCAACCGCTTCGGCGTGCGGCTGCGCCGCCGTTTCGGCTACCAGCGCGGAGCGCTGACCTCGTTCCAGGACGAGCCGCTGTACCTGGGAGAGGACGACGGTACCGCCGACCGGCTGCTGGCCGCCGAGATCGAACGGCCGCGCATCGGGCCGATGCGCGACATCGTCGCCACCATCCAGCCGGAGCAGGACGACCTGATCCGCGCACCGCTGGAGGAGACCATTGTGGTGCAGGGCGGGCCAGGCACCGGCAAGACCGCCGTCGGCCTGCACCGCATCGCCTACCTGCTGTACGAGCACCGGGAGCGCCTGGAGCGGGACGGCGTGCTGATGGTCGGGCCCAGCGCCGCCTACCTCGCGTTCATCCACGACGTGCTCCCCGGCCTGGGCGAGGTCCGGGTCGAGCAGCGCTCGCTCGCCGACCTGGTGCCAGGCGTTCGGCCAGAGGGCACCGACCCCCCGAGGATGGCCGAGCTGAAAGCGGATGCGCGCTTGGCGGAGGTGGTCCGGCGCGCGGTCTTCCGCCACGTGCGCTGGCCCACCGAGACGCTGCGGCTGCGCTGGTCGAGCCGGGTCGTGGAGATCCCGGCCTCGGCGCTGCGCCAGGAGGTGGCCGCGCTGCTGGCGCGCGGGGCCCGCTACCACATCGGCCGCGCCCAGCTCCGCCAATGGGTGCTCGACCGCTGCTACCAGCACCTGGTCTCGACCGGCGCGCTGAGCGCCCTCGACAGCGTCCGCGACGTCGAGCGGGCCATCTCCGGCTCGGCCGAGCTGCGCCGCTTCATGGACCGTACCTGGCCGTCGCTGAACCCCTCGCGGGTGGTCTTCCAGCTGCTCGGCGACCGCGCGAGGCTGGCGGCCGCCGCCTCGGGCATCCTCGACGAGGCCGAGGTCTCCCGGCTGGTGCGGGCGCGGCGGCGCGGCGGCTTCCGGCAGGCGTCCTGGTCGATGGAGGACGCCTACCTGGTCGACGAGGCGATCGACGTGATCGACGGCACCCGCACCTACGGTCACGTGGTGGCCGACGAGGCGCAGGACCTCTCGCCGATGCAGCTCCGCGCCGTCGGGCGACGCTGCCGCTACGGGTCGGCGACGGTGCTCGGCGACCTCGCCCAGGGCACCTCGCCGTGGGCCGCGGGCGGCTGGAGCGACGCCCTGCCGCACCTGGGCAAGACCGGCCCGCGCATGGAGGTGCTGCCACGCGCCTTCCGGGTGCCCCTGCAGGTGCTCGACTTCGCCAACCGGCTGCTTCCTTCGATCGCGCCGCAGGTCACGCCGGCCGCGTCGGTCCGGAGCGTGCCCGGCTCGCTGGAGCTGCGGGCCACCACGCCGGAGCGGTTCACGCATCTGTGGCTGGAGGCGCTCGGCGAGGCGCTGGACGCCGACGGTTCGGTGGGCCTCGTCGCCGCCGATCCCAGGGTCCCCGAGCTCCGCGCTGAACTGGAGCGCCAGGGCCTCCAGTTCCGCATGGTGGAGCGCTTCGACCTGGCCACCCGCCTGTCGCTGGTGCCGGCTTCGACCCTCAAGGGCCTGGAGTTCGACCAGGTCGTGCTGGTCGAGCCGGCCGACGTGGTCGACGCCGACCCGCAGGGCCTGCGCCGCCTCTACATCGCCCTGACCCGCGCCGTCAGCCACCTGTGCGTGGTCCACGCGCGCCCGCTGCCCGAACCACTTCGCCCCGGCCAAGTACCCGCTGGGGGGGTTCGGGGGGGAGCCGGCTCGGGCTCCCCCCCGATGCGATCAGGCCGCTGACGCAGTCCCTTTCACGCGACGACTCAACCCATGCCCGGCATGTTGCCCATGTCCATCTCCGAGGCCCTGGCGCGGATCACCAGGAGGGAGACCAGCAGCGCCGCGGCGGCGAAGACCACCGACAGCTCGAAGGCCATCGAGATGCCGTGCGACAGGATGTTGCTGGCGAAGGGCGCCGGGAGCTGGCCGGTCTGCTGGAACTGGGCCCGCATCGCCGGCGTCGCGCTGGAGAGGAACCTGCCGACCTGCTCGGTCGCCTCGTTGCGGCTGGCGGTGCCGAACACCGTCACCAGGATCGACAGCCCCAGCGACCCGCCGACCTGCTGCATGACGTTCAGCAGGCTGGAGGCCGCGCCCGACTCCTCGCGGGAGACCCCCGAGACCGCCACGATCGTCAGCGGCACGAACAGCAGGCCCATCCCCAGCCCGAACACCACCATCGGCCCGAGGATCCCGTCGAGGTAGCCGCTGGTGGCCGACACCTGCGACAGCCAGGCGAGCCCGCCGGCGGCCAGCAGGGCGCCCGTTCCCATCAGGCGCCGCGGCCCGAACCTCGGCAGCGTCTGCGAGGCGATCTGCGAGGTCAGCACGAACAGGGTCAGGAAGAAGAACATCCCGAACAGCGCCGCTGCCAGCGCGAACATGATCGCGTAGGAGCCGGCCCGGTTGCGGTTGCGGAACATGTGCAGCGGGGTGATCGGCTGCCTGGTCCTGGTCTCGATGGACAGGAACGCCGCCAGCAGCACCACCGCGGCGACGAACGCGCCGATCGTCAGCGTGTCGCTCCAGCCCTCCTGGGCCGCGCGGATGAACCCGTAGACCAGGGCGACCATTCCACCCGTCGAGGTCAGCGCCCCTCCGAGGTCGAACCTGCCGGGCTGGCGCTCCGACTCGGTGATGTACATCGGGGCGACCACCGCGAGCAGGATGCCGATCGGCACGTTGACGAACAGGACCCAGCGCCACGACAGCCACTCGGTGAGGATCCCGCCGGCCAGCAGCCCGATGGCCGCGCCGGACACCGAAACGGCGGCGAACACGCCAAGGGCACGGTTGCGCTCGCGGCCTTCCGCGAAGTTGGTGGTGATCAGCGCCAGCGCGGTCGGCGAGGCGATCGCGCCGCCGACGCCCTGGAGCGCCCGCGCGGCCAGCAGCCAGCCAGACGACGTCGCCAGCCCGCCGAGCAGCGAGGCGAGGCTGAACAGCAGGATGCCGAAGATGAATACCCGGCGCCGCCCGAGGATGTCACCGGCGCGGCCGCCCAGCAGCAGCAACCCGCCGAAGGTGAGCGTGTAGGCGTTGAGGACCCAGGAGAGGCTGGTGGTCGAAAAGTGCAGCGCGCTCTGGATGTGCGGAAGGGCGATGTTCACGATGGTCGCGTCCAGCACCACCATGAGCTGTGACGCGGCGATCACAGTGAGCGTGAGCGCAGGGTGAACGCCGCGGCGAGCCGCCCCGGGTGGTCGCGACCTCACCGACTGCGAGACCGTCATGAGCTGGTTCCCCCTTGGGTAGTGTACGATTTCGTTCACTAGCGAGCGACGGTACACTGACCAAATTGGGAACGCAAGCGTTCCTTAACGAATCCTTAGGAAACAGAGGTCGACCGATGGTCGCTGAGACGGACCGCACCGCGGCGCTGTCCGAGGCGCCCGACGCCCAGACCCGGCGCCGTGGCGAGACGCTCGAGCGCGCCATCTTCGACGCCGTCCTCCACCAGCTCTGCACGGTCGGCTATCCCGCCGTCACGATGGACGGGATCGCCGCCAGCGCCCACACCGGCAAGGCGGCCCTGTACCGGCGCTGGGTCTCCAAGGAGGACCTGATCGTCGACGCGCTGGAGCACTTCCTGCCGTCGCTGACCGACCTGCCCGACCACGGCAACCTGCGCGACGACCTGCTCGACGTGCTGCGGCGGCTCACCTCGCTCATCAATTCGCCGACGGGCGGGGCGCTGAAGTGCCTGCTGGGCGAGAGCGACCGCGACCATCCGTTCGTCAAGCTGGTGCACGAGCGGGTGCTGATGCCGCGCAAGCGCATGTTCCACGACCTGCTGCAGCGCGCGGTCGACCGTGGGGAGGCGCGGCCGGACGCCGTGGAGACGCTCGCCGCGGAGGTCGGCCCGGCCATGGTGGCGCAGCGGTTCCTGGCCGAGGGCCCGCCGGTGCCGGACTCCTATCTCGTCTCGGTCGTCGACGACGTGGTCATGCCGCTGGTGCGCGCGTAGGCGCCACCGGACAGACCGGGGGCGCTCAGCGGGCAGTGGAGGGTGGGCTCCGGGCCACGGGCGGCGTCGGCGGCCGCCGGGTTGCGGATGGTCAGGAACGCCAGCACGCCGCCAGCCGCGACCAGGGCGGCCGAGATCAGCGTCGCCATGCGGAAGCCGTCGGCGAAGACCCCTGGGTCCAGCGCGTCCGCCCCGGCGATGCCGGCGACCACCGGCAGCGTCGCGACCGCCAGCAGCCCGGCGGCGCGCGCCACCGTGTTGTTGACCGCCGAGGCGATCCCGGCGTGCTCCTCGCTGGCGGCCTCCAGCACCGTCGAGGTCAACGGGGCGACCGTCAACGACAGGCCGAGCGCGAACACCAGCACCGCCGGCAGGGTGCTGACCCAGTAGCTCCTGCCCGGGGTGACCAGCACCATCATGGCGAGCCCCGCGGCGCTGACCAGCGGGCCGACGCTCATCGGCAGGCGCGGCCCGATCCGCTGCGCCAAGCGGCCGGCCCTGGCCGAGAGCAGCAGCATGACGATGGTGATCGGCAGCAGCGCGGTGCCGGCCGACAGCGGAGACATGCCGACGACGCGCTGGAGCTGGATCGGCAGCAGGAACAGGGCGCCGCTGAGCGCCCCGTAGATCAGGAACGTCACCACGTTGGCGCTGGTGAACTGGCGCGACTTGAAGAGGTCGAGCGGCAGCAGCGGATGCCTGCGGAAGCGCTCGACGGCAACGAACCCGGCAAGGGCCACCACGCCGCCGGCGGCGGCCACCAGCACGACCGGGGAGGTCCAGCCCGCTCCGGTGCCCTCGGTCAGGGCGTAGGTGATCCCGGCGAGGCCGAGCGCCGCCAGGGCCGCTCCCGCGAGGTCCAGCTCGCGGGCCACGCCGGGGTCGCGGCTTTCCGGGACGTGGCGGACGGCGGCCCACAGCGCGACCGCACTGAGCGGCAGGTTGATGAGGAAGACCAGCCGCCAGGTCACCGCCTGCGTCAGGAACCCGCCGAGCAGCGGCGCCAGTGCCGTGGCCACACCGCCCAGTCCCGTCCAGGCGCCGATCGCGGGGGCGCGGTCGGAGGGCCGGAAGGACGCCTCGATGATGGCGAGGCTGCCCGGGGTCAGCAGCGCCGCGCCCACGCCCTGGAGCGCCCTGGCCGCGATCAGCGACGGTGCGTTCGGCGCGACGCCGCAGAGCAGCGAGGCCACCGCGAACCAGATGATCCCGACGACGAAGATCCGCCGCCTGCCGAAATGGTCACCGAGCGACCCACCCAGCAGCAGCAGGCCGGCAAGGGTCAGGGTGTAGGCGTTGACGGTCCACTGGAGGCTGGCCAGGCCGGTGTGGAAATCGCGCGCGATCGTGGGCAGCGCCACGCTGACCACGCTGGCGTCCAGGAACACCACACCGGAGCCCGAGATGGTGGCGACCAGGACCCAGCGACCCGCGCGAGACCGGTAGCTGATCTCGCCCGCGGCGGGGGCCGTACCGGCCGGCACCGTCCCCTCGGGCACCTGGTTGGCTGCCATGGCAGCGAGCATAGGCGGCAGCCGGCCAGCCCGCCAGGGGGCAGGGCCCCGGGGCGCGGAGGGGGCGGAGCGGCACTGGGCCGGCGGGAGCCCTGGTCAGGTCACGTCCCGGCGGATCGTGGAGAAGGTGCCGAGGGCGGCGGCCACCGCGCTGTATGCCAGCAGCGTGAGCGTTCCACCCCACCAGGACTGCAGGTGCTCGCCGGTGGTGCGGACCATCGCCATGGAAGCCTGCCCGGGCAGGAACTTGGAGACCGAGAACCAGCCGAGCGCGTTCAGCCCGGCCTGGATCAGCGGCTCAGCGATGAAGGTGAAGCCGACCACCACCAGGATCGCGGCGATCTGGTTCTTCAGCAGGGTGCCGACGCCGAGCCCCAGGATGCTCCACACCACCAGGCCGAGCACCATCAGCCACAGCGCCTGCTGGACGTCGCCGCTGCCGAGCCGGGTGGCGAACCCCCTGGCGGAGATGACGATGGCGCCGACCAGCAGGCCGGTGGCGATCATCAGGATCCCGGACAGCCCGCCGACCACCACGATGCTGGCGAGCTTGGCCTCCACCACCCGGTGGCGACGCGGGCTGGCCAGGAACGTCGGCGTGATCGTCTGGTGGCGGAACTCGCCGCAGATCGCGATCACACCGAGGATCAGCGTGAACAGCGAGCCGATCCCGAAGGCCGTGCCGTAGATCGTGCGGACCTGAGCGGGATCGGACAGCGGCGGGGTCGCCGGGCCGTTGTTGCCGTTGCCACTGCCGGCCGTGAGCGCGCTGATCAGCGTGATCACGGCCACCGCGAGCATCCCGCCCAGGGTCAGGCCGAACCACATGCGGGTGGTCGACCACTTGCGCAGCTCCGAGCGGATCAGTCCGGTCACGAGGCCACCTCCCCCGGCGTGCCGTCGCGGCCCGTGCCGGTCAGCTCCAGGAACACGTCCTCGAGGTCGCTGGACTGGCTGGCCAGCTCGTGCAGCTCGATCTCGTTGACGAAGGCGAGGTGGCCGACTGTCTCGGCGGAGGCGCCAGGCACCAGCAGGGCGCCGCCGTCGCCGTCCTCGGCCCGCAGCCCGCTGCGCTCCAGGACCTCGCGCAGCTTGTCGGCCTCCGGAGTGCGCACGCGGATCGCCACGCTCGCGGTGCCGAGCAGGTCCTTCAGCGTGCCCTCACGGACCAGCCGGCCCTGGGCGATGATCACAATGCTGTCGACCGTCTGCTCGACCTCGGACAGGATGTGGCTGGAGACCAGCACCGTCTTGCCCTGCTTGGTCGCCAGGTACCGGAGGAACTCCCTGAGCCAGTTGATGCCGGCCGGGTCCAGGCCGTTGGCCGGCTCGTCCAGGATCAGCACCCTCGGGTCGCCGAGCAGCGTCGCCGCCAGGGCGAGGCGCTGGCGCATGCCCATCGAGAAGCCGCGCACGCGCCGGTTGGCCGCCTCCGCGATGCCCGTCAGCTCCAGCACCTCGTCGGCGCGGGCATCCGGCAGCCGAGCGGCAGCGCAGAGGACCCGCAGGTGGTTCCGCGCGGTCCGGCCCGGATGGAAGCTGGACGCCTCCAGCGCGGCGCCGACCGTGCCGAGCGGGTCGGGCAGGTCGGCGTAGCGCCGACCGCCGATGGTGGCGGTCCCCCTGGTCGGGGTGACCAGGGCGAGCAGGCAGCGCAGGGTGGTGGTCTTGCCGGCGCCGTTGGGCCCCAGGAAGCCGGTGACCGTGCCCGGCTCGACCTCGAAGCTCAGGTCGTCGACCGCGCGGACCTTGCCGAAGAACTTGGTCAGATTCGAGACGACGATGCGGCCGTCGTCGGCCATCGCTCCCTCCCCTTCGGGCGGATACCGGGAGCCCATGGCCCCTCCGGCAGATCCTACCGTTCCGGCAGCATGCGGTGGTGTGCACGCCGGCGAGCGCCGGGGTGGCGGGTCCTCCACCCGCTGGGTCCACCGGTGGTCGGCCGAACCGCGCGCGCTGGCACGATTTCTCCACCTTCTCGATACCGTCTTATGATCTTCGCCCCGGCATGGCCGGCTTATCATCTTTCCGGTTTCGTTCCCGCAGACTGTGCGCCTTCTGGCCCTCCCCCGCTGATGGCGAAGTACGCGGATATTTCACGTCGGGTTCGCGTTGGAGCGGCAAGGAAGGGCAATGGAGGCAGCAGCGACGGGTGGATCGAGGTCTGCTCGGCGGTCGGCGGTCAGGCGCCGCGCGCTCCGGTGGGCCGGCATCGGCGCGGTGGCCGCGCTGCTCGGGCTGTCGTTCCCATCGGTGCGGGCGCAGGTCCAGACCCGCCCACTCCGGGAGCGCGAGTTCGTCGGCGGGGGCGCCTGGTCGTGGTTCGGCGACCCGCGTGCCGTGTACCACCAGGGTGCGCACCGGCGCAGCTACATCGGCTGGGACGCCCCCGACGGCAGCATCCAGGTGGCCAGCTACGACCACGACACCGGCCAGCAGGTGATCGCCACCCTCAAGGCGCGGTTCCAGATCGACGACCACGACAACCCATCGATCCTGCTGCTCGGGGACGGGCGGCTGATGGTGTTCTGGTCGGCGCACGCGGGCCCCAGCATGTTCTACCGGATCTCGTCGCGCCCCGAGGACGTCACCGCCTGGGGGCCTGAGCATACGGTCCCCACCAACACGTCCGGCACCTTGGGCTACACCTATCCCAACCCGGTGCAGCTCTCAGCCGAGCAGAACAAGCTCTACCTGTTCTGGCGGGGTGGGAACTTCAACCCGACGCTGTCGACCACCACCAACCTCGGGGCAACCTGGAGCCCCGCGCGGACGGTCATCTCCGTCCCCGCGCAACGACCCTACGTGAAGTTCGCCAGCAACGGTCGCGACACCATCGCGATGGCCTTCACCGAGGCGCACCCGCGGGCCATGCAGACCAGCATCTACTACGCGGAGTACCGCGCCGGAGCGCTCCATCGGGCGGATGGGTCGACCATCGCCAGCATGGCCAACCTGCCGATCACCCCCGCCATGGCCGAGAAGGTCTACGACGCCCAGGCCAACGGCGCCAAGGCGTGGGTCCACGACGTGGCACTGGACGCCGCCGGGCACCCGGTGATCGTGTACGCGACCTTCCCGACCGACACCGACCATCGCTACCACTACGCCCGCTGGGACGGCACCCGCTGGAACGACATCGAGCTGACCCGTGCCGGCGGGTCGATGAACCTGGACCCCAACGAGCCCAACTACTCGGGTGGGATCAGCCTGGACCACGAGGACCCCTCGACCGTGTATCTGTCCAGGCAGGTCAACGGGGTCTTCGAGGTCGAGCGGTGGACCACCCCGGACAACGGGGCGACCTGGTCGTCGGTGCGGCTGACCTCCGCCTCGGTGCGTGGCAACTACCGCCCCATCTCGCCACGCGGCCAGCGCGGCGAGGACCTGGACGTGGTCTGGATGCACGGCACCTACCCCAGCTACACCAGCTTCCGGACCGGCCTGCGCACCCAGCTGCACAGCCGCGACATCGCCGACCCGTCGGTGGCCTCGTGGGCGCCGCGGCGGCTGGACGTGTTCTCCCGTGACGGGCAGACTGGCGAGCTGCTGCAGAAGTACTACTCCGGCGGCTGGAGCGGCTGGATCAACTTCGGGCTCACGCCCAGCGGGCATCCGTTCGGCCCGCCCGCCGTGGCCTCGTCTGGCAAGCTACGGCTGGACGTGTTCGCCACCGACGCCACCACCGGGCACCTGCTGCAGAAGAGCTTCGCCAGCGGCTGGCGCGGCTGGGTTGATCGTGGCCTGGGGCCGGGTGGTCATCGCGTCAGCTCACCGGCGGCGGTGTCGTGGGGCAGCGGCCGCATCGACGTGGTCGCCCGCGACGAGGTGACCAACGACCTCGTCCATTGGTGGCAGTCCGGCTCGACCTGGACCGGGCCGCAGAGGCTGGCCGCCGGCCCCGGCGGCGCGTTCGTGCCGAGCATCGCGAGCTGGGCCTCGCGCCGGCTGGACATCTTCGCCGTGAACTCCTCCGGGTCGCTGGTGCAGTACTGGTTCGACGGCACCCGCTGGAACGGCTGGAGCAGCAGGGGCAAGGGCCCCGGCGGCCTGACGCTCAGTCCCGGCCAGGCGGCCGCCGACGCCCGCTCGTTCAAGCACCTGGACGTCTTCGCCCTCGCCTCGGCGGGCAAGGTCCTCGGGCACTGGTGGTTCGACGGCGCCTGGCACGGCCCCGAGAACCTGGGCACGGGCCCCGACCGGATCGCCCTCGGCGGTCTCGGCGTGACCTCGTGGGACAGCACCCGCCTGGACGTGTTCTCGATCGACACGACCCAGCACGGCCTGATCCAGGACTACTTCAACGGCCACTGGAACGGGCCGGTCCACCTCGACTTCCCCATGGGCGCCGCGGCCGCGGTCGGCACCCTCGCCGTGACCGCCCCGGTCACGGTCATGGCCGACCCCAACCCCCGCAGCAAGCCGATCCCGGTGGACGAGAAAGCCAAAGCGGCGGACTGAGCCGCGATCCGGCTATGCCCGGTAGCCACCGACGCGTCTACCGGGCGTAGCCGCCGATGACCTGGTCGCCGAAGCGCGCCATCTCCTCGCGCTGGGGGGAGAACTGCAGCAGCATCAGGTCGGCGCCGGCGCGCTCGTAGGCGCGGATGCGCTCGGTGATCTGGGCGGGCGTGCCGACCAGCCCGGCGCGCAGGCCGCGGTTGGAGACCGAGTACTCCTCGAGGCTCACCCGCGACTCGAGCTGCGACCCCGCGATGAAGTCCTGGTACGAGGCGTAGGCGTCGGGGCTCGACCGGACGTCCAGGACCCTGGCGAGCTCGGCCCGCGCCTCCTCCTCGGTGTCGTGGCAGATGACGAACCCGCTCACGCCGAAGCCGAGCGGCGGGCCGCCGGCCTTCTCGCGCCGGGCTGCCATGTCGGCGACCTTGGCGGCGATCACCTCGGGCGGGTCGCCGTGCATCACGTAGCCGTTGCCGAGCGCCGCGATCACCTCCTTGGCGCGTGGCGACTCGCCGCCCATCCACACCGTGGGCGGGCGCGACGGCTTCGGCTCCAGGATCGTGCCCTCCAGCCGGTAGTGGGCGCCGTGATGGTCGACCACCGGCTCGCGCAGCAACCGCCCGACCGCCTCGAGCCACTCCTCGGTGCGGGCGTAGCGCGCGTCGTGCACGTCGAACGGCGCGCCGTACTGCGCCGCCTCGTCCTTCCACCAGGAGGAGACGACGTTGAGGCTGACGCGGCCGGGGGCGATCACGTCGAGCGTGGAGATCGCTTTGGCGGTCAGCGCCGGCGCGTGGTAGTTGGGGCGCACGGCGAGCATCAGCTCCAGCCGCTCCGTGACGGCGGCGACCGCGGGCCCCAGCGTCCAGGCGTCCAGCGAGGGGGCGCGGTGGCCCTTGATGTCGTTGAGGTTCAGCTCGGCGATCAGGGTGAGGTCGAAGCCGCTGGCCTCAGACTCGCGCGCGAGCGCGCGCACGTAGTCCCAACCGATGGACATCCCCTCGTCGGGCACGTTGCGCAGCCACCCGCCGAACACCGGCATCCAGTACCCGAAGCGCATCGTCGGCTCTCCTTCCCGCGGTCAGCGGGGGCTCCGCCCCCGCGGGGCTCGTCCCTAGCAGGCGCAGGCGTACGCGCTGCCGTTGAGCTCTCCTGACAGGACGTCGTAGAACGGCTCGGGGTCGTCGGGGTCCAGGACGGCGTCGACCAGGCGGCCGGCGGCGGGCACGCTTCCCCGTACCAGGTCGAGCCACTCGTCCTTGGTCACCTGCTCGTCCGGGACGGTGCCGGCGCGCTCCTTCACCAGGCGCACGTAGTCGCGCAGGAACACCCAGCGCATCCCGTCCCGCTGCGGTGGCGCGTCGAACGGGGAGCCGACGGTGTCGCGGTAGGCGAGCAGCGGCAGGTCCACGCCGGCGGCCACGGGCAGCCCGATCCATTTCCACGGCCTGGGGTTGACGTCGAGCAGCAGGTGCTGGCCGCGCGCCTGGTCCCACACGAACTCCACCTCGCTGATGCCGTGGTAGCCGAGCGAGGCGAGCACCCGGATCCCCGCGTCGGCCAGCTTGGCGTCGAAGCGCGCGTCGGCCAGGCAGGAGGTGCCGAAGCCAGGCGGGTACTGCTCCAGCTTGCGGCCGACGAACACCCCGCGCGCCCGTCCGGCCGCGTCCAGGTAGGAGCAGACGCTGAAGAACCCGCCCGGCGGCGGGGCGACGATCTCCTGCGCGACCATGCGCAGCCCGCGCGCGGCGGTGCCGGCCACCTGCCTGCGCAGCTGCTCGGGCCCGTCGACCATCAGCACCTTGGCCCCGTAGTCGCGGTAGAAGCCGCGGGAGTCGTCGGGCTTGAGCACGCACGGGTAGGGCAGCGCCCCGGCGACCTCGTCCAGCAGCGCCGAGCTTGGCAGCTCTGCCAGCGGCACGCCGTCCAGGTACCACGAGCGCGGCACCGCCACGCCCTCCAGCTCGGCGGCGCGGTACAGGTCGGTCTTGGCGAGCGTGGCCCGCAGCACGGCGGCGCGGGCAAACGGGAAACGATAGGCCGGCTCCAGCAGGTCGCGGTGCTCGGCCAGCGCCAGCACCCAGTCGTCGTTGGTGGGGAACACCACCGGCGGCAGCGGGAACGCGCCGGCCAGCCGCTCGAGGAACTCGGCGAGCGCGCGGCCGCCATCGGTGGTCGGCGAGGGGCAGTGGAGCAGGGCGGTCAGGTGGCGGCTGTGCTGCCCCAGCCCGCCGGGCTCGTCGTCCAAACCGACCACCGGCACACCAGCCCTGCCGAGGCTCCGCGCCACCGCCAGGCCGGTGATGTGGCTGTTCATCACCACCGCGGCTGGCACGTCCGGCGGCAACGCGCCCAGGTCGCCCCGTATGGGCGTGGTATCGGGCTCGGGGACGCTGACCACGCCCCGACGGTGCCGGAGCACCACCGCGATGTCAACCGCCCCGGCCGGCCCGGTGGGGCCACCGCGCCGACGGGCGCGGCCCGGGGCCGCCCTCGGGCGCCCGCGCGCGGCCCCGGCGCCCACGGGCGCATTTCCCCTATGGTGGTCGCTCAGGTGTGCCGGGAAGGCTGGTCGGCGTCCCAACCCCGTCGTTGGTGAAGGAGGCCGCCATGCAGCCAGCCGGCGTCGAGTCGTTCGGCCTGATCGTCCTGGCGGCCGCGCTGGTCGGGTTGGCGGCGGTGACCTCCAACCGGCTCGGCGAGCGGCTGCGGATCCCAGCGCCCGCGATCTTCCTGCTCTCGGCGGCGGTCGCTTCGGACCTGCTGCCTCAGCTGGGCAAGCTCCACGTCGAGACCGTCGAGCGGGTGGTGACCGTCGCCCTGGCGGTGATCCTGTTCGACGGCGGCATGCGCATCGGCTGGCGGCGGTTGCGCCCGGCCGCGGCGGCCACGGTCTGGCTCGGCGTGGCCGGCACCCTGGTGACCGCCGCGGCCCTGGCGCTCTGCGCACACCTGCTGTTCGACATCGAGTGGCGGCCGGCGCTGCTGCTTGGCACCGCATTGGCGCCCACCGACCCGGCGGTGGTGTTCTCGGTACTGGGCCGTCGCGAGATCGCCGGCCGCACGGGCACCCTGCTGGAGGGCGAGTCCGGTGCCAACGACCCCGTCGGCATCGCCCTGCTGGTCGCGCTGCTGGCGGCGGGCGGCTCGGGCCTCGGCACGGCCGGGACGGTCGCCTGGCAGTTCGGGCTCCAGATGGTCGTCGGACTGGCGGTGGGGGTGGTCGGCGGCCGGCTGCTGCTGTGGCTGATGCACCGGGCGCCCCTGCCGGGCGAGGCCCTATACCCGTTGCGGGTGCTGGCCGGGGCGCTGGCGATCTACGGAGCCGCCACCGCCGTCGGGGGATCGGGCTTCCTGGCGGTGCTGGTCGCGGGGATCGTCATCGGCGACGAGCGCGTCCCCTACAAGGGCGAGATCCAGCGCTTCCACTCCGCGCTGGCCAGCCTCGCCGAGATCGTGGCGTTCATCCTGCTCGGCCTGACGGTGCACCTCGGCGGACTAACCGAGGGCAACGCCTGGATGATCGGCCTGGTCCTGGCGGTGCTGCTGGCGCTGGTCATCCGCCCGCTGCTGGTGGGCCTGGTGCTGTGGCCGATCCGCCTGCGGCGAGGCGAGCGGGTCTTCGTGCTCTGGACCGGCCTGAAAGGCGCGGTGCCGATCCTGCTCGGCACCTTCATCCTGGAGGCCGGGGTCGCCGACTCGGGCCGGCTGTACGAGATCATCTTCACCGTGGTGGCGTTCTCGGTGATCGTCCAGGGCGGCCTGGTCCCGACACTGGCCCACCGCCTGAGGGTGCCGCTCCGCACGGTCGAGCCGGAGCCGTGGAGCCTCGGCGTGCGTTTCCGGCACCAGCCCGACTCGTTGCGCCGCTACCGCGTCGCCAGGGGCTCGCCCGCCGACGAGAGCGCCATCGGCGACCTGGCGCTGGACGAGGCTACCTGGGTCAGCCTGGTGATCCGCGAGGGCCACCTGGTCCCGGCCCGCGCGGACACCCACCTGCAGGCCGGCGACGAGGTGCTCACCCTCACCGACCCGGTGACCGGCGACGACGAGAGCAAGCTGTTCGACGCGGACCCGGATCAGCGAGGGGACGGCCGGTAGCGCGCGACCACCTCCGGGCGCGCGGCCGGGCCCTACCCGGAAGGGGATGGCAGCTCGACGATGAACTCGCAGCCGCCGGTGACGTTGGCGACCCCGATGGTGCCGCCGTGCGCCTCGACGAACCCTCGGGCGATCGCCAGCCCCAGGCCGGCGCCACGCGAGGACCGTGCCGGATCGCCGCGCCAGAGGCGGTCGAACACTCTGGCCAGATCCTGCTCGGCGATGCCGCCGCAGCCGTCCCGCACCCGCAGCGTCACCACTTCCCCGTCGGCCCGATGGCCGATGGTCACCAGCAGCCGACCCCCTGGCCCGGTGTGACGGATACCGTTGTGGACCAGATTGGCGAGCACCCGGTTGAGCTGGTCGCGACCGGCCAGGACCAGCGTCCCGCCGGTGCCCACGGCCGTCTCCAGCCGGACCCCGCCCGCCGCGGCCTCCGGCTCGAAGCCTTCCAGCACCTCGGCCACCAGCTCGGGCAGCGAGACCGGCTCCAGCTCGAACGCGAGCGCGCCCGCCTCGACCTGTGACAACTCCAGCAGTGCGTCGACCAGGCCGGTGAGGCGGTCGACGTGGGCCAGCAGCCCGGTCAGGTAGCGGCCGCGGGTGGCGTCGTCGATGGCGACGCCGTCGGCCAGCGCCTCGGCGAGTGCGCGCAGGCTCGCCAGCGGCGTGCGAAGATCGTGCGAGATCCAGGCGATCAGGTCGCGGCGGCTCGCGTCCATCGTCCGCTCCCGCTCCCGGGCCGCCGCCAGGCGTGCCTCGGCCGCGTCGAGCGCCTCGGCGACGGTGGCGACCTCCGCGGTCCCACCCGGCCGCCCGCCGGCGGCGGAAGGCCGAGTCGCGGCCGCCGAGCTCGACGGGCCGGTGCCCGCCTCCGCCGCCCCCCCAGCCCGCGATGGGCCGGCGCCCGCTTCCAGCGCGGCGGCGCGTGCGGCCAGCGCCTCCAGATCGGTCACCATGCCCCGGGAGCTGGTGATCCCGTACGCGATGCCGGCACCGACCGCCACTGGCATACAGACCAGCACCACCGACAGGTCGTGCGCGCTCACCAGCATGGCGGAGCTGGCAGCCTGGATCGCCGCCAGGGCCGCTCCGGCGGTGACCGCGGCGGTGAGTGCGACGTGCCTGGCGACCCCGGCGCGGCGGCGCCGCAGGCCGCCCTGGACCGCGAGTCCGGCCAGCACCACGGCGACGGCGCCGATGGTCGTCAGCCCGAGCAGCAGGGCGAGGTCGTGGGTGGGGATGTCGACAGCCAGCGCGACCGCCACGCTGCCGGTCAGCCCGCCGGCGAGGATCGCCGCGGCGACCACCGACCCTCGCCAATGCCCGTTCAAGCGGGTCGCTCCTGTGGCACGAAGCGATAGCCGACCCCGTAGACCGTCTGGATCCGCTGCGGGTCGGACGGGTTGTCCTCGACCTTCTCGCGCAGGCGCCGGGCGTGCACGGTGACGGTGGAGGTGTCCCCGAGCCAGGTGTACTCCCAGACCTGCTGCAGGAGCTGACCGCGCGTGAATACCTGGCGCGGGTGGCGGACCAGGAACAGCAGCAGGTCGAACTCCCGCGCGGTCAGGGCGACCGGGCGCCCCGCGATCTCGACCTCCCTGGTCGCCGGGTCCATCATCACGTCGCCGACGCGCACGCGGACCTGCTGCGCAGCCGGGTCGCCACGGGCGCGGCGCAGCACGCTGCGCACCCTGGCCACCAGCTCACGCGGGCTGAACGGCTTCACGACGTAGTCGTCCGCGCCCAGCTCCAGCCCGACGATCCGGTCGGCCTCGTGGCCGCGGGCGGTCAGTATCACGATCGGGATGGAGGCGCTGGCGCGGAGCCGCCGGCACACCTCGAGGCCGTCCATGCCCGGAAGCATCAGGTCCAGCACGACCAGGTCCGGAGGGGCATAGGCGGAGAGGGCGAGACGCAGCGCGGCGTGGCCGTCCCCGGCCACGGTCACGCGATAGCCGCTGAGCTCGAGGTAGCGCGAGACCACCTCGCGCACGGTCGGCTCGTCGTCGACCACCAGCACCAGCTCTCCACCCATGCGACCATGCTGCCAGCGGCGGCGACCAGCGCAAGCCGCGCCGCCGCAACCGTACGAAGTTTGTAAGCACGCCAGCCCTTGACCTGGAGATCCCCCGGCGCCAGGCTCCAACGCCATGCGAGTCCTGGTAACCGGAGGGGCCGGGTTCGTCGGCAGCCACGTGGTCGACGCGCTCGCCGAGCGCGGCCACGAGGTGGTGGTCGTCGACCGGCTGCACCCGCGCGCCCATGCCGCACCGCCCGGCTACCTGCGCGAGGACGTCGAGTACCTTTGGGGCGGCCTGGACGCGGACACCCTGGAGGGGGCACTGGCCGGGGTCGACGCGGTCTGCCACCAGGCGGCCATGGTCGGTCTGGGGCGCGGCCTGGTCGACGCCGGCGACTACATCCGCGACAACGACCTGGGCACCGCCGAGCTGCTGGCGGCGATCCACCGCCGGCCGGCGGGCGAACGACCCGGGCGGTTGGTGCTCGCCAGCTCGATGGTGGTGTATGGGGAGGGCGCCTACCGCTGCGCGAGGCACGGCGCCATCCGGCCAGGACCGCGCGAGCGGGCACGGCTGCGGGCCGGCCTGTTCGAGCCGACCTGTCACCGCTGCGGTGGCGAGCTGGCCGCCGTGCCGATCGGCGAAGACTCGCCGCCGGACCCGCGCAACGTGTACGCGGCGACCAAGCTGCACCAGGAGCACCTGGCGCAGGCGAGCATGCGCGAGGGCGGGCCGCCGGTGACCGCGCTGCGCTACCACAACGTCTACGGCCCGCGGATGCCCGCCGACACCCCGTACTCGGGGGTCGCGGCGATCTTCCGGAGCGCGCTGGCGGCCGGCCAGCCGCCCCGGGTGCTGGAGGACGGGGCGCAGCGGCGGGACTTCGTCCACGTGCGGGACGTCGCCAGGGCCAACCTGCTCGCGCTGCTGGCGCCAGAGCCGATTCCGGACGTGTTCAACATCGCCTCGGGCGAGCCGCGCACCATCGGGGAGCTGGCGGCGGCGCTGGCCGCCCGGGCGGGCGGCCCGGCGCCCGAGGTGGTGGGCGGCTGGCGGGCGGGCGACGTGCGGCACGTGGTCGCCTCGCCGGCGCTGGCGGCAGAGCGGCTCGGCTTCCGCGCCGAGGTCTCCTTCACCGCCGGAATGGCCGAGCTGGCGACCGCGCCGCTGCGCGCGCCGGTCGCCGCCGACCCGCCCGCCAACCTCCGCTAGCCCCCTACCAGCGGGTCGCGAACAGCACCTGCACCGCCAGGGTCTGCGCCACCAGTAGCGCGCCCACCACCCGCGGCCGGACGCGCCAGGCGAGCAGTTGCCGCGTCACCGGGACCAGCGCCAGCGGCACCAGGAACTGGAAGATCCGCTCCACCTCGCCCCTGCTGAACCCCCAGCTGGCCGCGGCCAGCAGCGTCGCCAGGGCGGCGGCGTCCACCGACGTCCAGGCGCGCTCGCGGACCACCGCGACCGCTCGCGCCGCCAGCGCCCCGAGCAGCGGGACGCCGAGCATGCCGCCGAAGGCCAGCAGGTCACCGGGGATCCAGGGCAGCGCCGGCCGCCTCGCCGACCCGGGCGCGGCCTGGTAGGCGCGGTGCGCCGCCCGCACGGCGGCCAGGGGGTCGTAGCCCGTGCCGAGCCGCAGGGCCACCGCCAGACCGACGACGACCGCGGCGGTGCCGGCCGCCCACCCAAGCACCCACGCACGCTCCCGCCGCAGGCGTCCGATGGCCCTGACCAGCAGGAACACCACCAGCAGCACCGCGGAGTAGGTCAGCATCGAGCCGGCCCACAGCAGCGCGCCGCCGGTCACGGTCCAGCCCCACGAGCGGCGCGCCAGGCCGCGGTGGGCGGCCAGCGCGGCGAGCCCGAGTACGGTGGCGAACACCGCGTCCGCCGAGGTCGCCACGTAGAGCACGACCCCTGGGCTGAGGGCCCATAGCGCCACGGCCAGGCGGCCGTCGCGCTCGCCCAGCTCGTCGCGGCTGAGCCCGGCCGCCGCGGCCACGCCCAGCGCGCCGGCCGCGACGGTCGCGACGGCGGCCGCCGGCGGGCCGGGACGGAGGCGTGCGACCAGCCCGTAGAACACCATCGCCCCGGCCGGGTGGCCCTGGGCATGGGACGGCAGCTCCGGCAGCAGCGTGGCGAAGCGGCGCAGGAACAGCGGGATCGCGCCGACCAGGTGCGCGCCGGCGGGATACTCGCCGCCGTAGTCGAACGGTGCCCACCAGGCACGCGGCCCGCCACCGAGCGCCGCCACCGCCAGGGCGAGGACGAACAGCGCGCCGGCCGAGGCGGCCAGCAGCAGCGGCCAGCGGATCCGCGAGCCGGCCATGACGATCACCCCGGCGGCCACGGCGAGCGCGACCGGTAGCGCCGCCGCGGCCCACCCCCAGGCGACCATCGGGTGCGGGAACACGTAGAACGGGAAGCAGTGGTACCAGGGCTGGCTCGGCACGCTGAACGGGACGCGCCCCCAGTGGCGGAGCCACAGCCAGCCGAGCGCGCCGCCGGCGACCACCACCACGCAGGCCACCCAGGTCAGCCGGGCGAAGCCCGGCGCGGCGGCCGCCGCGCCCCGCTCCTCCTGGCTGGCGATCTCGGTCTTTGTCTGCACAGGACGAACCGTATGGCACCCTGGGGGACCGACGGGCCGACCGTAGCAGGTTCGTAAGAACCGCGTCGCAAGTCCGTCAGGATCGGGGGGGAGCCTGGCCGGCATGCACAGCGAGCTCGATCTGCGCGCGGTGACGGTGGTGCTGCCCGCCCTGGACGAGGCGGCGGCACTGCCGGCCGCGTTGGCGTCGTTTCCCGTCGGCGTCGACCTGGTGGTGGTGGACAACGGGTCGACCGATGGCACGGCGGAAGTCGCCGCCGCGCTGGGCGCGCGGGTGGTGCCGGAGCCCCGGCGCGGTTTCGGCGCGGCCTGCTGGGCCGGTGTGCAGGCATCACCGCACGCGCGGGTGATCGCCTTCGCCGACGCCGACGGCTCGCTGGACGGCGCGGACCTGGTCGCGGTCGCCGGGCCGGTGCTGCGGCAGGAGGCCGACCTGGTGCTCGGCTCCAGAGTCCGTGGGCATCGCGATCCCGGAGCGCTGTCGGGCCTGGCGCTGGTGGAGAACGTCCTGCTGGGGCTGGCGTGCGGGCCACTGTTCGGCGTGCGCCTCTCCGACCTGGGCCCGTTCCGCGCTATGCGCCGCGACCTGCTGGTGCGCCTCGGCGTCGCCGACCGGGGCCAGGGCTGGCCGCTGGAGATGGTCGGCCGTGCCGCGCTCGCGGGCCTGCGCGTGGTCGAGGTGCCGGTGCGGTACCACCGGCGCGCGGCGGGCCGCAGCAAGGTCGGCGGCTCGCTGACGGGCAGCGTCCGCGCGGCCGCGCACATGACCGCCGTCGCGGGCCGGCTGCTGACCGAGCGGGCGGCCGGATGAGGACCCGCACACTGGCGGTGATCGCCAAGGAGCCGGTCGCCGGGCTGGCCAAGACCCGGCTGGCGCCGGCGCTCGGCGACGGCGGGGCCGCGGCCGTGGCGGCGGCGATGCTCGCCGACACGCTCGCGTTGCTGGCGACGGTCGAGGCGCAGCCCTGGCTGTGCTTCGCGCCAGCCGGCGCGCGGGACCGGATGGCCGCCCTGGCGCCCGGATTCAGGCTCCTGCCGCAGGTGGGCGGTGACCTCGGCGACCGCCTGGCCGCCTGCGCCACGGCGCTGCACTCCTCCGGCGCGACGCGGCTGGCGATCGTCGGCGCCGACACCCCGCACCTGCCGGCCGACTGGTGCCGAGCCGCGTTCGAGCTGCTGGACCGGGTGGACGTGGTGCTCGGCCCGGCGCTGGACGGCGGCTACTACCTGATCGCCATCGACGGCGCCGCCGGACCGCCACCGGCGGAGCTGTTCACCGGCGTGCCGATGGGCAGCGATCAGGTGCTGGAGGAGACCCTGCGCAGGGCACGGCGGCTCGGCCTGCGCACCGGCCTGCTGCCGCCACTCCGCGACCTCGACCGGGTCGAAGACCTCCAGGCGGCGCTGGACGGCGGTGAGCTGGCTTGGAGCCCACGCTCGCTGGAGGTCGTCGAGCGGCTCCTGTCCCAGCACGAGCGGACCTGCCTCGGCCTCTGCACCCGGAGCGCCTGATGCGATTCGTGCCCCGGTTCAGCTTCTCGAGCCCGGCGCGCCACGAGCGTCCCGCGACCATCCTGGGGATCGCGCTGGGTGTCGCCTTCGCAGTCTGCTTCGCCACCGGGCAGCTCTCCCACGCGGCCCAGACGCCGATCCCCTGGTTCCCCTGGCCGGCTGGACCGGCCTGGCTCTACCGGGTCACCCAGGGCGTGCACGTGTTCACCGGCCTGGCGACCATCCCACTGCTGCTCGGCAAGCTGTGGGCCGTCTATCCGCTGCTGTGGCGCTGGCCGCCGGTACGCGGCGTCGCCGAGGCCGTTGAACGGGCCGCGCTGGTCCCGCTGGTTGGCGGCTCGGTCTTCCTGCTGGTCACCGGCGTGACCAACATCGACTACTGGTTCCCGTACCAGTTCTTCTTCAGGATCGCCCACTACTGGGCCGCCTGGATCACGGTCGGCGCTCTGGTCGTCCACGTCGGCGCCACCTCCACCGTGGCCGCCGGCGCCCTGCGCGACCGAGCCGCCACCAGCCCGGCGACCCCCGAGGGGATCGATCGCCGCCGCTTCCTGGTCGCCATCGGCGCCGCCGCCGGCGCGGTCGCGATCACCACCGTCGGGTCGGCGGTCTGGCCCCTGCGGCGGCTCGCGGTGCTGGCTCCCCGCCGCCCCGACATCGGCCCGCAGGGCCTGCCAGTCAACCACCAGGCACGCGACGTCGGCGTCGCCGACGTGGGCGGCGACCCCGCCTACCGGCTCCGCGTCCACGGTCGCGTGGCGCGACCGCTGGAGCTGTCGCTCCAGGACGTGCGGGCCCGGCCGACCCGCGAGGTCCGGCTGCCGATCTCCTGCGTCGAGGGCTGGAGCTACAGCGCGCGCTGGCGCGGCATCCCCCTGCGCGACCTGCTGGAGGAGGCCGGCGCCGACCGGGGGGCCGCGGTGCTGCTCCGCTCGCTGCAGACGCGCGGGCCGTATTCGGCGGCACGGATCAACGCCGAGCACGCCCGCCACCCCGACACCCTGCTGGCACTCCAGGTCAATGGCGAGCCGTTGCACCTGGACCATGGATTCCCGCTGCGGCTCATCGCCCCCGACAACCCCGGGGTCATGCAGACCAAGTGGGTCACCGAGGTGCAGGTGCTGTGACCGGCGCGCCGGCGCCCCCGCCGCGCTACGGGCGGCTGTTCTGGGCGCTGCTCCCGGTCGGCGGCCTGCTGATGGCGTGGGGGCTGGTGGGGCTGTTCCGCGACGCCGTATCCACCGTTCCGGCGAGCTGGCTGCGCTGGTTCCTCGGCGGGCTGCTCGCGCACGACCTGCTGCTCGCCCCGGCGGTGCTCGCCGTCGGGCTGGCGGTCCGCCGCCTGCCCCCGGCGCTGCAAGCGCCCGCACGCGCGGCCCTGATCGTGTCGGGCACGCTGGGCCTGATGAGCGTGCCGCTGCTGCTCGGCTACGGCCGGGCGACCCAGCCGGGCAACGCCTCGCTGCTGCCGGGCGACTACCCCAGGAGCCTTGCGATCACCGCCGGCGCGGTCTGGGCCGCCGCCGCGGCCTGGGCGCTGCTCGGCCTGCTCAGCCGCCGCGGGCGTTGACCCTTGAAGGGGGACGGGGCGGCAGGAGCGCCGCCCCGTCCGCGCCGCGGGCGCTTTAGTTCCAGCCGGTGATGTCGAGGATGGTCCCCGAACCACTGATGTTGTGCTGGACGCTGACGAAGAAGTGCTTGCCGCTGGCGTCGAAGAAGCCGCCGGTCCACTCCGCCGTCAGGTCGTTGAGCGTGCCGATGCGCACGCAGCCGTCGGACTGCAGGTCGGAGTCGGCACCGTCGGGCAGGCAGTCCCAGAGGTCGTTGTTGTGCGGGCCCTGGAGCGCCGTGTTGGTGTCGGCGTCCTCGTGGATGATCCAGTTGCCGCGGCCGGGCTGCCAGGCGATGTTGTCCGGCATGGCGAACGCGGGGCTGCCCTGGACGAGCCGCTGCACCTGCGGCACGGCGGTGTTGGCGCCCGCCTGTTGCAGGCTGCCGTCGCTGATGCAGACCGTCTCGCCCCAGAGCTGCTCGCCCTCGTTGCCGGTGTTGTTGCCGCACATGGACACCTTCGAGTCCGCCTCGGCGCCACGGTCGATCTCCAGGTCCTCCGGCCGGTAGTAGCCGGTCAGGTGCAGCGCCGCCGCTTGCGCCCGAAGGTCGGGGTCCGCCGCGGCCGGGACCGGGACCCAGCTGCCCTGGCCCAGCTCATTGCCCTGGCCGAAGTCGCTGCCGCCGGTGCGCAGGCCGAAGAGCTTGCCGGGGGTGGCGTAGGGCGACTGGTCGAGGCTGGTGACTGGGCCGGCGCCTGGGTCGCGCAGGGTCGCGGGGATGAACTTGAAGTATGCGCCACCGCCCACACCGCCGGTCGGGCGGTTCTCGTCGCCGAAGTAGGTGACGCCGCTGGCGTAGATCGCCAGCCCCTCGAAGGACAGGCGCCCCAGCGCCGACCGGGCCACCAGGTTGCCGGCGCCCGTGCCGCCGGTGAAGGCACCCGTCGCGCGGTCCAGGGTGACGCCGGTGGTGTTCAGGGGGTCGATCAGCTCGTACATGCGGCCGCCGTTCGGGCCGCCCCCGGCCTCCTCGCCGAACAGGATCGTGCCCCAGGGCGTGGCGCGGACCGGGTCGCACGCGGTGGTGCCGGTGACGATGGTGGTCGAGGCGCCGGTGGCCAGGTTGATGCGCACCAGGCCGGGGTTCGCGACACCCTCCTCGTTGCAGGTGATGAGCCACTCGGGGTTCTCTGCGTCCGGCCAGAACGCCGACTGGTCCAGGACGGGCGGCGCCACACCGGCGCTCACCACCCGCACCCGCAGGCTCTTGGCCATGGTCACCAGGTCTCCAGGGTCGGCCTGGGCCTGCTGCGCGGTGATCGAGCGAGTGGACGAAGCCTCCAGCGTGCCACTCACGCCGAAGAGCTTGTTCGACTGGTTCCCCAGCTCGCCCTGCACGAACTGGCCGAAGTCGAAGCCAGCCGCCGCCACGCCCGCAACCAGCGCGACCGCGCTGAAGACAGCGGCGACGACCGCGAGTCGCTTCTTCATGATCTCCCTTTCCTTCTCCAACACCCGGTTTGCGTACCGAGGAGACGCTGGCCCACGCAGATGACAGGCTGGTGAACGCGACCAAGGTCAGGGATGAACTCTCATCTACCGCAGCACGGGCGGTCAAATGAGACATACGAGGTCAGGCGGGGTGTCGCGCGACGTAGGTGCCGTGGGCGGGCGAGCCGGCGATCTGCCCGTCCCGCATGACGACCTCGCCGCGGACGATGGTGGCCACCGGCCAGCCCTTGAGATTCCATCCGTCGTACAGGCCCCAGTCAGCCGCCGACTGCATGTAGTCCGGCGTGACCACGCGCTCCCGCTCGAGGTCGACAAGGGCGAAGTCGGCGTCGGAGCCGACGCGAATGGCGCCCTTGCGCGGGTAGATGCCGTAGACCTGGGCGTTGTTGCGGCACAGCACCCCGGCGAGCTGCTCCAGCGAGATCCGGCCCCGGTGGTAGCCCTCGCTGAGCATGATCGGCAGCAGCATGCCCATCCCGGGGAAGCCGGGGACGGCGTCCCAGATGGACGTGTTGACCTTGTCGGCCTTGGGCACGACCGTCGAGTGGTCCGAACCGAGGCAGGTCACCGTGCCGTCGCGCAGCCCCTCCCACAACAGCCGCTGGCTCTGCTCGTCGCGCAGCGGCGGGTTGACCTTGCCGAGGCTGCCGACCTTGTCGTTGTCGTACTTGCTGAGCACCAGGTAGTGCGGGCAGGTCTCGGCGATCACGTCCACCCCGGCGGCCTGCGCGTCGCGGACCCACTGCACGCCGCGGCCGATGGTCATGTGGACGATGTACAGGCGCGAGCCCGTCTCCTTGCAGTACCAGATGGCCCGCCGGGTCGCCTCCTCCTCGGCCAGGTCCGGCCGCGCGTCGGTCCACGCCTTCAGGTCGTCGCGGCCGGCCTCGATGTAGCGGGCCTTCAGGTTGTGGATGATCGACATGTTCTCGGCGTGCACCATCGCCATCGCCGGCCGCCCGATCTCCCGCACCGTGCGCAGGCCGTCCAGGAACTGGGCGTCGTCGACGGCCAGGATGCCGAAGACGGCGGCCTCGTCCTTGGTGTAGGCCATGTAGAACTTGTAGGAGCAGATGCCGCACTCGCGCGCCATCCGCGGCAGCTCCTCGATCTGCTTGCTGGTGCCGATCACCGCGCCGAAGGCGGCGT
>WNGQ01001312.1_pt1 | contig 25878 bp, 24 predicted proteins | sample 5407661 | NCBI WGS metagenome assembly WNGQ01 (sample SAMN13153382, study PRJNA577476) | soil metagenome | isolation source: 60 cm soil or saprolite under Garry oak tree replicate 2 | place: USA:California | collected 2016-06-15 | reverse complement strand
CGCGCGGGCCCAGGCCGGCGCCGCGCCACCCTGCCCGGCCATCTCGCTGGCGTCTGCCTGCACGTTACTCTCCCTCACGTCCCGAATATTTTGCACATAAAGTAATCGGCTGCCGCGAGGTTAAGGCAGCAGTTTGTATTTCCCATCCTCGATCTGGACCAGGATGCGCGAGCGATCATCGACGCCGTGCCGATCCGACGGCGTAAAACTGTACACGCCCTGCGTCCCGACCACCTCCTTGGTCGTGAACAGTGCCTGGCGAAGCGCGGTGCGGAATTCCGGCGAGCCCGGCTTGGCGCCGGTGGCAAGCGCGCGTTTGGCCGCATCGGCGAATACCAGCCAGCCGTCGAAGGAATAGGACGAGAACGAGTCCGTCGGCGTCTCTCCGTTGGCCTTTTCGAAGGCCGCGCGGAAAGCCAGCGCGACCTTCTGGATCGGATTGCTCCCTGGAAGCTGCTCGGCCGCGGTGACCGGCCCGGTCGGGCAGATGATGCCATTGGCGGCCTTGCCGGCAAGGCGCAGGAAATCGGCGCTGATCAGCCCGTGATTACCGTACAAGGGCCCCTTGTATCCGCGTTCGGACAGCGCGATGACGGGCAATGCACCGGGTGTTCCCGTTCCACCGAGCATGATCGCGTCCGGATGGGAGGCGAGTGCGCGCAACACTTGCGCCGTCACCGACGTGTCGGATCGCGCGTATCGCTCGTTCGCGATGACCTTGATGTCGGCCGCCTTGGCGCTTTGAGCGAGCGCGTCGTACATGAGGTCTCCAAAGGCGTCGGAGAACCCGATGAACGCGACGGTCTTCAATCCGCGCCCCTTCATGTGATCGACGATACCGTGGACGAGCAGAGGCGTCGGTTGCGGCGTCTGCACGACCCAGGGTCCGCCGTCGCCGGCCGGCACGGACGCAATCGGGGAGACTGCGATCATTGGAACCTTCATCTCGATCGCCGCCGTCGCCATCGCCAGGGTCTGTGGCGCACCGGACGTACCGATGAGAATATCGACCTTCTCCTGCTCCACCAGCTTGCGTGCGTTTCGCGCCGACGCCGTCGGATCCGATCCGTCATCAAGCTGAATCACGCGCAGCTTTTCTCCTTCGATCTCGCCGACATAGGCCTGGCCGGCCGCGATCCCCTTCGCGTTCGGAATCCCAATCGACGACACCGGTCCGCTCAGGCCGGTAACAAATCCGATGAGGATTTCCGCTCTCGCAAATTGCGGAACAGCAAGCAGCAACGCGGTCGAGGCCAGCAAGCTCTTGATCAAGTTCATGGCACTTTTCTTTCGTGGGAGGCGTTCATGAGGTCAGGCAGACGCCGCCGGCGCGTTTCAAGTCGATGAGACCAGGGCGATCACGCGAAGCGGGCTGCCGGAGCCGTTCAGGATTTTCAACGGCGTAGCCACGATGACGGCGCCGGTTGAGGGAAGCTGATCGAGGTTGCACAGGCACTGCAGGCCGTAGCGGCCTCCGCCGTGCAGGAAGTGATGCGCCGGATATGGCGGCTCGAAATGTCCGGCCTGTCCAGCATCGGTACCGATCGTCTCGGTGCCGAATCCGATAATGCCACGCTCCTCCACCAGCCACTTCATCACAGCCGGGTTCGGACCCGGCGTGTGCGCGCCGTCCTCCCCGAGGTTGGAGTAGTCGCGCCATCCCTTCTTGGACCAGTCCGTCCGCAGCAGAACCCAATGTCGCGCGGGGATTCGTCCATGGCGCGCTTCCCACGCCTCGACATGGGGGATCGTCAGGAGGAAGTCCGGATCCTGCGCCGCCTCGGCGGAGCAGTCGATCACGCAGGCCGGCGCAACCATGTCGCGAGCCGGCATCGTGTCGACGGAATTGTTCGGCAGATTCTTGCCGGTGTACCAATGGACGGGTGCATCGAAATGCGTTCCGGTGTGCTCGCCGAAACTCAGGTTGTTCCAGTACCAGGCGGGCCCGCGACCATCGTATCGGGAAATCTCCTGAATGCGGACGGGAGCTGCCTGGCCAAGTTCCGGCGGAAGCACGATGACCGGAAAATCCGGACTGAGGGTGAATGTGAGGTCGACGACGCGCACCGCGCCGGAAGAAATCGCGCTCGCCAGCTCCACGAGGTTCCTGCTTTGCATCTTCACTTCCTCGGGCTCGATTGAAATCCGCGTCTATCTGTCGAGCTCGCGCTCGAGCGCCTTCGGATTCGCCGCTAGCCGCTGTCGAATCTCCTCGGCGACGTCGCCGACATAGATCTCCTCGAGCCCGTTCCTGAGCGCCGAGACGATCGCTTGCCCGACGGCCCGGGGCGCGACCTTGGGCGGCGGCACGGTCTGGAACCACTCGGTGTCGGTGGGCCCGGTGAACATGTTCACGACCTTGACGCCGCCGGGCCGCAGCTCGGCTCGAAGACAGTGCGAGAGCGACAGGCAAGCGGCCTGCGACGCCGAATAGGCCCCGAAGGCTGGCCAATTGGCGAGCGCATAGACCGACAGGACGTTGACCCATGCGACGCAATTGTTGATGCCATCGGCGCCGCGCATCCGCATGACGGGCCCGAATGCCTGAGCGAGGTTGATGAACCCCAGATAGGCCTGATCGATTTCATCCCGCGCGACGCTTGTGCCCTTGCGGTCCAGCAAGCCGCCTGGCCGGACATGTTCCGTCGTATTGACGAGAATATCGACCTTGGCGCCGATGTCGGCCGCGAGATCCACGGCCGATTTTTCATCCGCGGCGTCAAGGGGAACGATCTCGACGCCCTCCTGTCCGCGCAGCAGGCTTTCGCCAGCGAACGGCCGCCATGGCTCGGCCACGCCGACGAAGACCGTCTTCGCGCCCGCGGCCTTCAACGCAGCGACGGCTTCCTGGCCGACCATGCTGCGGCCGTTCGTCACGAGCACCCGTCTGTACCTGGGATCGGCCGTCATTTCCCGCCATTGCCTGTCGTCTGCCATATTGGGAGTCTCCTCCTCGGATCGGGCAAAGGCCACCGCCTGACCGCTCTTGTCGAGCTGAAACGACATGCGGACGGGTGCGCCTTCTACGCAGTCGGCGTGGAGATGCGCCACGATCAGCGGGCCGCAGTCCATCTTGACGAGGCCGACGCGCCAGGGCGTCCGCTCGCGGAAATACAGGTCGCTCGGCACCCGAGCCGTCGTCTCGGCGAGAAGCGTACCCCGGCGCGGAGTGTCGATGAATGCGAGACTGGATGACAGACAGCAGGGACACGCCTCCCGAGCCGGATAGCAGAAGGTGCCGCAGGATTCGCAACGCTGCAGCATGAATCGCCCTTCGGCCGCGGCCCGGGTGAACCCGTGCGACGTCCTGCTGCGCGGCATCGGCGGCGAGGTCGGAAGCCGCGTCCGAAGCAGTGGATTCTTGCGCCGGGGCGGTTTGATCGGATCGATCATCGCGAAGGCCCTGCAAAGATCGCGGCACCGGACGCAAGGCCGCGGTCGTAGTTGATCATTCCGAACCCCGATGCGAGGCCGAGGTTTGCATTCCTGACCTGCGTGGGGCCTGCGGTTCCGAGAACCTGCCGCAGCCCTTCGACAAGACCGAGATAGGCGCCGGCCGCACCGGCCTGTCCGACCGAGAGCTGCCCGCCCGAGGTGTTGTGTGGAAAATCGCCGTCGATCGTGAGGTCGTGCTGCCGCACAAACTCCGCCCCCTCCCCCTTCTCGCAGAATCCGAGGTCTTCGAACTGCATCATGGTGATGACCGGATAATCGTCATAGGTCTGCACGAAATCGAGATCATCAGGCTTCACGCCGGCCATCGCATAAAGCTCGCCGGCGTCCATCGCCCATCCGCCGCGGACCTGGATCGGGTCGTCGCCAAATGCATTGTGCCGCTCGATCGTCGAAAGCAGCCTTGCCGCGGGCAATCTCAGTGACGCCGCCGTCTCATCCCGCATGACGAGGAATGCCTCGGCGCCGGCGCAGGGCATCACGCAATCGAACAGATGGATGGGGTCGGAGATGGGCCGGGCAGCCAGATATTGCTCGAGCGTCAGCGGCGCCTTCATCAGGGCGTTCGGATTGCGCAAGGCATTGGCGCGCTGGGAGACGGCGATCTTTCCGATCTCCTCGCGCGTGACCCCATAGGTTCGCATGTAGTTGCGCGCAATGAGAGCGAAGCTCGAATTGGGTCCTCCCGCCCCATAGGGGTAGACCGCGTCCTGGTTGAAGCGTGAGAAATTCTCGAGCGTCAGCCGGAAGGAATCGACGTGGTTGGTGTCGCCCGCCACGCAGGCAACGATGTCGGCGTCGTGAGCCTGCACTGCGCGCGCCGCCCGGCGCAAGGCTGCGATTGCGCTCGCGCCGCCGAGCGGGATCGTGTCCAGCCATCGAACACAGAGCCCGAAATGTTGCGTCAATCCGATCCCGCTGTCGGGACCCATGGTGAAGCTGGAAACGCAGAGGCCGTCGATGTCCGACGCCTTGATACCCGCCTCTGCAACGAGCGCGCTGAGCGCCCGGCCAATCCACCACTGCGCGCTTTCAATGGAGTAGCGCACATAGGGAATCGTGATGGGAGCCGCCATCACGACCCGGTCGTACGGTATGCGCAGGGAATTCCTCACCGGTCGTTGGCCTCGTCTACCCCGCCGTCAGATCACGATCAGCTTCACTTCGATATTGCCGCGCGTTGCGTTCGAATAGGGACAACGTTCGTGCGCGCCGGCGACGATCTCCTCCGCCACGGATTTCTCGACGCCGGGCAGACCAACCTTCAGTTCAACGGCGAGCGCGTATCCGACGACAACCGGACCCATGGCGACCTTCGCGGTCACGGAGGGCTCCGCGGATGGCGTGACCTTCCGGGTTCGGGCCACGAGCTTGACCGCTCCCAGAAAGCATGCGGCATAGCCGGCCGCAAAGAGCTGCTCCGGATTGGTTCCGTTGCCCCCGGGCCCGCCCAGCGATGTCGGCAGCGACAGGGAAACCGAAAGCAGACCGTCTGCGCTCGCTGCCGTTCCGTCCCGACCTCCTGTTGCGGTGACTTCGGTTTCGTACAGGATCTTCTCGGGTCTCATCATGCGTCATTCTCCAAAGATGACCGCTGCCTCGGCGTCATCAACGGTTGTTGCGGGCGAGCAGTGCGCGGAAATCGCTTCGGGCCAAGGCGCTCGCGCGCTTGAAGCTCGGACCACGGCTCGGCTCGGTCCCGTTCAGTCGCCTGAGCTGAATCCACATCTCCGCGCTTTTCAGGGCCACGGCGGCACAATTGACCACAGGCGCATGCCCGACCTTCAGACCATGTTCCCGCCCGATCAGAAGGCCTGGAAGAACACCGGCAGGGATCACGACGTCGGCGCCCCGCTCCACAAGCGGCAAGGCGCAGGCGGTGAAATCTTTCAGCATGCGGGCGTGCGCCGCCTGATCGCCGGCGAACGCATCGGCAAAGTCCTGCGGCTTGCAGCCCAAGCCGGCCACGTGAACGACGCGATCGCCCAGTCCATACCGCTCGGCCTGTTCGTAGTGCCAGACCTCGAAGACGGGGTCGAGCGTCACCAAACCGAGGCGCCGACCGAGCTGCGAGGCGGCGAGCAGCGTCGACTCGCCGGTCCCGATCACCGGAATATCCAGTGCCGAGCGAAGCTCATAAAGTCCGGGGTCCTGGAAGTGTCCCATGACGTAGGCGTCGAAGCCGCCGTCCTCGGCCGCGATGCCGTTGTCGATGGCCTGGATGGCGCACCGGAATTCGGCGAGGCGCCCGAACTCACGGTCCGGCGGAGAAATCCCTTCGACATGCACTGTCGTGCCGGGCGCTGCGATCTTGTTGAGGTATTCCGAAAGCAGCGCCATGTAGGGCGCGTTCACACTCGCATCGACGAAACTTTGCCAGAAGATGCGCAATGTCCTTCTCCTCGAACGGTCATGGGAGGATCGGTCGTCGGCTGCCGACGAATATATTTCAACCATAAACTAATTCACGCGTCAAATGCGCGCGGCAGCTCCAACGAGGAGCACTGCCAGACGATGGCGAGCACACCCTTCTTTGGGGTCAAACAGGCCAAGGAAATGGGGGAGGCTTGCAGAATTGTATGCAACGACATTTTTTCTGACAGCGCCCATGACACGTGTTGACGGCCCCACCGAAAATACTTTAGGCTTTAACTAATCCTCCACCGGAACGAGCCGGTGGCCAAAGCAAAGACGTTGCAGGGGCACCGATTTTGAGAGATTCGGTCGTGTGGACAGTCATCGGACTTGAACAGCCGGTCGCAGCATCGTCGGCCGCGCATCGCGATCGCGCCAGCGACCTTTTATCCCTGCGAGGGACGGCCCTTGGTATCCGCCCAAGGGCCCAACGTTCGAGCGACCAGCGTCGCCATGGCTACTGACGCCCGGCCCAGCAAATTCGTTGTCATCGCGCCCAGATCAGGCGCCGCAGATCCGCTTTCGATCGGTTCGTTCGCAACCGGAAGCCCGTTTCCGGCAGCTTCCAAGCATTCATGCCCTGCCCCACAGAGGAGAACGCAATGCGCAAGATTCTGAGTTTGCTGGCACTCGTCGCCGGCGTCTTCGCAGCACCGGCGGCGCGAGCCGAGATCGTCATCGGCTTTGTAACGTCACTGAGCGGCAATGGCTCGTCGATCGGGATCCCGTATGGGCGAGGCATCAATGCCGCGTATGAGTACAAAAAGACGATCAACGGCGAGACCATCCGCCTGATTCAGCTCGACGACGGATCCGATCCGTCGGCGGCGACCCGGAACGCGCGGAAGCTCGTGGAAGAGGAGAAAGTGGACCTCTTGATCGGCACGGCCACCGCACCCTCGACCATCGCCATGGCAGCGGTCGCGAGCGAACTGAAGGTGCCGATGATCGCCGTTTCGCCGATCGGAAAACTTCCCGAGTCGCCGGAGCAGTGGGTGGTCTCGGTACCGCAGCCCGCCTCCCTTCTTGTCAGGATCGTCGCGGACCGCATGAAGCGCGACGGCAAGGCGAATATCGGCTACATCGGCTTTTCGGACGCGTGGGGTGACCTCGTCTACAACGGAGCCAAGGCGGCCGAGAGCGTCGACGACATCAAGGTGCAGACCAACGAGCGTTATGCCCGAACCGACACCTCGGTCACCGCGCAAATCCTGAAAGTACTCGCCGCACGGCCCGACGCGGTGCTGATCGGCGGCTCGGGCACGCAGGGCGCGCTGCCTCTCCTTAGCCTGGCCGAGCGCGGTTTCAAGGGAAACACCTACGGCACGGTCGCGCTCGTCAATCCGGACTTCGTGCATGTCGGAGGCAAGGCAGCCGATGGAATTCAGGTCTCCGCCGGCCCCGTGATCGTAGCCGAGCAGCTTCCAGACGAACATTTTGCAAAGAAGATCGCGCTGGATTTCCGTGCGGTCTATCAGAAGACCCACGGCATGCCGACCACCGACGGCTTTTCTGCGTACTCGTTCGATGCCTGGCTGATCTTCGCATCGGCCGCCGAGCGCGCGCTCAAGACCGCCAAGCCGGGCACCATCGAATTCCGCAAGGCGCTGCGGGATGAGATCCTCAGCACTAAGGAACTGTCGGGCGTGCATGCCGTCTACAACTTCAAGCCGGGCGCAGTGACCGGGGTGGACGAGCGCTCGCTCGTGGTGGTGCGTCTGACCGACGGTGGCTGGAAATACGCTCCCTAGTTTTGCATCGACGGGCTGGCAGTCAGAACGGGAAGCTACGTCCGCATGACGAGTGATATCGCAGCCATACTTGCGATCGATGGGATCGCCACCGGCGCGGTCTATGCCCTGGTGGCGATCGGGACCGTACTCATCTTCACCGTGACGCGGGTCATCTTCATTCCCTTTGGCGACATCGCAGCCTTTACTGCGCTGACCCTTGCAGCGCTCGACGCGAAGCGGTTTCCGGGGACTGGGGGGCTGGTCGTGGGGCTCGCCTGCCTCGCGGCGCTGATAGAGATCGTATCCCTTGCACGCGCCGGAGACCTTCGCCTCCTGCCACGCTCGCTCCTCTTCCATCTCGTGCTTCCATTGGCCATTGTCGGCGCAGCCTGGCTTGCCATGCGCACCGATCCCCCGCTCGGCGTCAGGCTTGTGCTCGCGCTGATGCTGATCACGCCCGTTGCCCCCCTGCTTGACCGAATAGTCTTCCGACCGATTGCCGACGGCACGGTCCTCCTGCTTCTGACGGTCTCCGTCGCGCTGCACTTCGCGCTGGTCGGCCTGGGCCTGCTCTTCTTCGGTCCCGAGGGAGTCAGAACCGAACCGCTGACGTCGCTCTCGATTGAGGTCGCCGGCGTCCTGATTTCCGGGCAAACCATGTTGATCGTCGGTGCGGCGCTCGTCTTCAGCGGGCTCCTCTATCTCTTCTTCGACTTCACGCTGATCGGCAAATCACTGCGCGCGACCGCCGTGAACCGAACGGGTTCGCGGTTGATGGGGATACGGCCGGCGCGGGCCGGCACGGTGGCCTACCTGCTGGGTTCGCTCATGGCCGGCGTATCGGGAATCCTGATCGCACCGGTGAACACCGTGTTTTACGATTCTGGCTTTCTGATCGGCCTCAAGGCGTTCGTTGGAGCCATCGTCGGCGGCATGACCAGCTATCCGGGAGCAGCGATCGGCGCCGTCGGGGTTGGAATACTCGAAAGCTTCGCTTCCTTTCAGAGCAGCGCGCTGAAGGACGTCATCGTCTTCTCTCTGTTGATCCCGATCCTCGTCTGGCGATCCCTCGCCTCGCTGCATTCCGAGGAGGAAATCGAGGAATGACGCGCCTTCACATCCGCCTTGCCGCCGCGGCGGCGGTGCTGTGCCTCGCGGTGGCTCCCTATTTCCTGAGCCCGTTCAGCATCACGCTGATGAATTACATCGGCATCTATTCGCTCGTCGCCATCGGTCTGGCGCTGCTGACCGGCGTCGGCGGAATCGTGTCGTTCGGACAGGCCGCGTTCGTCGGCGTTGCGGCCTATGCGACGGCCTGGGTATCGGCGTTGAACGGACAATCCCCCTGGCTTGGCCTCGTGTTCGGCGTGGCGTTGACATGCGGCGTTGCGGCCTTCCTCGGCATCGTCACCTTGCGGCTCCAGGGCCATTTTCTCTCGCTCAGCACCGTCGCATGGGGGCTGGCAATCGGCTTCCTGTTCGGCAATGTCGAGGGGCTCGGCCGTTTCAATGGGATCTCATCGATCCCGCCCATCGGTATCGGTTCGTTCGCATTGGTCGGCAGCTCGCAGATCTATTTCCTGATCTGGGGAATCGTCGCGGTCGTCCTCTTCCTTGGCTACAATCTGATGGACTCGCGGCTTGGTCGCGCCATGCGCGCCTTGCGTGGCGGCAACACCCTCGTCGAGAGCCTTGGCATCAATGCCTTCCAGATCAAGCTCGTGACCTTCGTGATCGCGGCATTCCTGGCCGCGCTCTCCGGATGGCTCTACGCCCACATGAGCCGCTTCATCAGTCCGGGTCCATTCGATGCCGGCATGGGCATCGAATACCTGATGATGACGATGGTTGGCGGCGCCGGTAGCCTTTTGGGCGGTGTCGTCGGGGCGGCCATCGTCACGCTGCTCAAGAACAGCGTGCAGGATTATCTGCCGCTGATCGCCAAGGGCGCGTCCGGGCAACTCGAGATTGTCGCCTTCTCCGCCTTGTTCATCCTGTTTCTGCAATGGGCCCGGCAGGGCATCGTGCCATTCGTTGCGCGTTTTCTGCCGAAAGCAAGGCACGAGCGGCCGCAAGCAGCGCCTCCCCTCCCCCGCCGGCCCCAGCCAACGCCGGGCGAGCTGCTTCTGAAGGTGGATAGCGTCGAGCGTCGGTTCGGTGGATTGGTCGCGGTCAACAATGTCAGTTTTGACGTGCGGTCCGGCGAGATTCTCGGCGTCATCGGCCCGAACGGCGCCGGCAAGAGCACGATGTTCAACTGTCTGACCGGTGCGCTTCGGGTCAACAAAGGGGAGATCGTCTTCTCCGGCCGGCCGATCACGCACGACGCACAATCCCGCATCGCCAGGGCTGGGATCGCCAGAACCTTCCAGCATGTGAAGCTGAGGCCGCGCATGAGCCTCCTGGAAAATGTGATGCTCGGCACCTACGCGCGCACGCGCACGGGCCTGTTTGCCGGCGCTTTTCGCCTTAACCAACACGAGGAAGCAAGCGCCCGGCACGAAGCGCTGCTGCAGCTCGAGCGCGTTGGGCTCGGCGAGAAACTATTCGACCTCGCGGGCAACTTGCCGCTCGGCAATCAGCGCATCCTGGAGATCGCTCGGGCTCTCGCCGCGGATCCGGCCTTGCTGGTGCTTGACGAGCCGGCTGCGGGGCTTCGTCGCCAGGAGAAGCTGAGGCTTGTGGAGCTCTTGAAGTCGCTTCGAGCGGACCATCTGACCATTCTTATCGTCGAGCACGACATGGAGTTCGTGATGTCGCTCGTCGACCGCATCGTCGTCCTCGATTTCGGGTCCAAGCTCTGCGAGGGCGCACCGGCGACGATACGCAGCGATGAGCGGGTTCAAGAGGCATATCTGGGAGGCGTCGCGTGACCTCGATGTTTTCCATGACCGACGTGACCGTCTGCTACGACAATGTCGAGGCCGTTCGCAACGTGTCGCTGTCGGTCGAAGAGGGGCGGATCGTCACCGTCATCGGCCCGAACGGCGCCGGAAAGACCACGCTTCTGATGGCTGCGATTGGGTTGCTTGCCTCCCGGGGGCGCATGCTCTTTCAGGGAAACGATATTGGGAGGACTTCCGTCGAAGATCGCGTTGAGCGCCGGCTGTGCCTGGTCCCGGAGAAGCGCGAGTTGTTCTCCGATATGTCTGTTGCGGACAACCTTCTGCTCGGTTCCTACAGCTTGCGCGATCGCTCGGGCGTGCAGAAAACTCTGGATGAGGTGTATGATCGCTTCCCCAGGTTGAGGGAACGGCAGCGTCAGGCAGCGGGTACGCTGTCGGGCGGCGAGCGCCAGATGCTCGCACTCGGACGCGCCCTCATGGCCAAGCCAAAGCTTCTGATGCTCGACGAGCCCAGTCTCGGCCTCGCACCGCTCATTGTCCGCGAAATCTTCCGCACCATCGCGTCACTGCGCGATCTCGGCGTTTCCATCCTGCTGGTCGAACAGAACGCCCGCGCCGCACTCGAGACGGCTGATTTCGGCTACGTCCTCGAGACGGGAGAGATCGTGCAGTCCGGCCCTGCAAAGGACCTCATTCACGATCCCAGGCTGATTTCGGCCTATCTCGGTGGGCACTAGTCGCGCAGCTTTAGACTGTCCTGGATTACTCCCGATGATGCGGATGGTCTTACCAATTTCGTCAACATCGGAAAATGCTTGTTTCCGCCCGTGAAGGGCGGGAACTGGATGAAATCCGCTCGCATTCGCTTGATGACGTCGGAACTCAGTGCGTGCGAGAGTGCATCCTGACTGTCGAAGACCAGTTTGTTGCGCTGCATGTACTCGACCCGTCGTGACGGCAGCCGGTCCACCCAGTCGATGCGCGTGTAGATCTCGATCTGACGGACGTTTGGAAACGTCCGCATGATCGTCGGGTGATGCTCCAGATAATGCAGATGCCACGCGTTCAGATCTTCGGCTGCTCCGGGATAGTGGACGAGGTAGCTGCACGGAGTTCCGCAACCTGGCGGATGCTCGGCCACGTCGACAGGAAAGGGGCGCGTCACCATCACCTGGTGCGTTGCCTCCAGTCCGGCGAGACTGGACAAGCCGGCGTTGGCCGCCAGCTTGGCAAGAATGCCGTCCCGACCCGCGGCCACCTCGCACGCGAACAGGTCCGGAAATCGCAGTTGAAGGGAGAGCACGGGCGGAGCCCCATCGTTCATGTAGGGATGCTCGACCTGCTGCTCCAACGGAGTAAACAGCAGGCCCTCCGTCAGATTCGGGATCGATCCGACCAATGCTGCGACAGCCGCAAGATCGTCGGATCGGATCCGCCGTCCGCCTGCCGGATCGGAGAATGTCATGAAGAGGGAGATCATGCCGGCGTCACCTGCGCTCCCTCGTCCGCGTGCAGATGCGCGAGCAGCGCGTCGCGAATATCCTCCGGCCAGGGAATGGCATGGTGGGTTGCAAGCGAAGTCGCCGCGACGATCTGGCGGGCTCGCCAACGCATGCCGTCCGGACCTGAAACGACATGCGTCAAGTGGAGAGATGCGCGGCCAATCCGACATACCCGAAGATCGAACGTCAACAGATCGCCGAACATTGACGGTCGGGAGAAATCGCAGGTCAGGTGCACGGTGGGAACTCCGATCCTCCGAACCACAATCAGCCCGGGCCAGGGGAATCCGATCACCGCCCAGAATTCCTCGACGACTCCATTGAGGATATTCAGATATGCCGGGAAGTACGCGATTCCGGAAGGATCACAATCTCCGAACCTCAGTTCGCGGTCAAACGTCATGTCTTGTCGCTCGGGATGGCGAGCATGAGCCGATCGCCTCAGATCGCCACCACGGGATGACGTATGGCACCGATGCCATCGACTCCCGCTTCCACCACATCTCCCGGCCATAGCCATTCCTGGGGATTCATTCCGGCGCCAACCCCTTCGGGGGTTCCCGTTGCGATGATATCGCCCGGCTCGAGCGTCATACCTGATGAAATGTCGGCAATCAGAACCGGAATGTCGAAGATCATATATTTGGTATTGGAGTCCTGCTTCAGGACTCCGTTCTTGGTTAGCCAAAGCCGCAGATCATGCGGATTTGGAATTTCGTCCGCGGTCACGATGCAGGGGCCGAACGGAGCATAGGTGTCCATGCCCTTGGAAAAGATCCATTGGCCGGCGCGGCGATTGTCGCGCGCGGAAATGTCGATCATCACCGAATAGCCGAAGACGTGATCCATCGCTTTCTCAACGGCGATACGCGTCGCGGTCTTGCCCATGATGACGGCGAGTTCGACCTCCCAATCGAGTTGCTGCGTCATTTTCGCATTGTGCTGGATCGCCGCACCGGGACCGATCACGCTCGTCGGCGGCTTCGAGAAGACGACCGGCTGCTTGGGCAAATCCTTGTCGGTATCCAGATTCCTCGCGGACTCCACCACATGCGCGCGGTAGTTCAATCCGATGCCGAAGATGTTCTTGCGTGGACGCGGAATCGGAGCTTGCACCTTCACATTCTCGATCGGAAGGGCGGAGCCGACCGGCAGATGTCCATTGGTGCTGTCAAGGCAGTCCTTGAGTGCCGGCAGCAGCGTCACGCTGTGATCGATGAATGTCAGCATGTCGCTCGGCCAAGCAAGACCGCGGGACGCGCCGAGGCGCTCGATGTCCACGACCAATCCGTCGACGAGAACCCCAAGGCGGGCGCCGCTTGGGCCAGAAGTGTAGGTAACAAGGCGCATGGAATTTTATCCGAAGCACTTTCCGGTTAAGTTCTGAAGACGTGCGTGATCATCACGTCAAGCCGTGACGAAGCATCATGCCGCGATCGCCTGGTGGCCTGCGTTGTCGCCGTAGGCCTCTTCCCGATAGAGGCCGAGCCCCTCGATGACCGGCAGATCATTGAAGCAGAACAGGCAGGCGTCCTCGCTCTCCGAGGCATTGCCGTGTTCGTGCCATGCCCAGGAGGGAACGCAGAAGATGTCCCGCTCCTCCCATTCGAAGCGCTTGCCGCCGATCACCGAGTAGCCGCGTCCCTTGGCGACCTGATAGATGAAGCTTCCGGTATGCCGATGCGATTTGGTCCTCTCGCCCGGCCGCAGCATCTGCATGCTGGCGCCGATCGTTTGCATGACATGTCCGCCGGTGATCGGATTGACATAGTTCATGAGAATGCCGTCGTAGGGCGATCCTGCGGTCGCGACGGCATATTTCTGCAAGGAGTCATAGGTCGGCTCCCACTGGTACTTGAACATGGGAGAATAGCCCTTCGACCATTTCGTGGACGCCGGTCGAAGACCGGGATTGCCCCAGGTCTTGGTGGTGTCATCCACCGGATAGCCAGACTCTTCCTGCTGAATCTTCGGATGAACCGCGAAGAAGTTCGCTTCCAGCGCATTGACGAGCGGGATGTCCAGACCATCCTGCCAGATGCAGGTCGAGCCATTGGCTTCGACCCCGTGCTCGTGCCAGGTGCCGTTCGGCGTCAGCACGAAGTCCCGCGCGCCGAGCGTCATCTTGTGACCATCAACAACCGTGTATGCCCCCGAACCTTCCATGATGAAGCGCAAGGCAGATGCCGAGTGCGCGTGCGCCGAGGCAACTTCGCCGGCGTGCATCACCTGCAGGCCGGAATAGAGCCAACCGACGGCGGCCGACACGTCGCGGCGACCTGGATTGTTGAGGTAGATCACGCGTCGTCCCGCCTTCTCCGGCGAAACCAGTTCGACCGAACGCAGCACGTGGTCACGCAAATCGCGGTATCGCCAAAGCACGGGAACGGACGCGGATTGCGGTTGCCACGGCTCGATCTTGTTTGCGACGGTCCATAGCGCGCCGGCTTCGTATGTCTCGAGATCCTTGTAATAGGCCTGAAGCTCGGGAGTATCCTCGACATTGGCCCGGCCGATCATGTCTTCGCCCATGTTTGTCCTCCAAGTCTTGGTCTCCCAGCGTCGATTGACGCTTCCGGGACTGTCATTCTGATTTGGCTGGAACCTGCGAGAAGCCGGCCACTTGCTCGGCGGCGTCTCCTGTAGAGCGCTCTCCTTCCGCCCAGCCGAGCGGCGCCAGCGGACGACGATTGACCCTCAAATCGAAAATATCGAATCTGTTGTAGTGTCCGACGATGTCATGCATCTGCTTCGGCTGAATGCAGCGGTCGAGGTCGATATCGGCATAGACGATACCTTCATCATCGATCAGCGGCTCCCCAACGACGCGGCCATCCGGCCCGATGACGCCGGAGAAGGCACTCGATCCGCGCTGCAGCCGTGCACGCGCATCAGGGACCAGCGTCTCCATCGCTGCAATGATCTCGTCCGACACGGTCGAACAGGAGACGATGGTGAAGATCTTTCCCTCGAACGAGTGGGCAATCGCGCGCAATTTGATCGCCTCCGCCATGTCATAGTCGGGGGGCGCGACAGGAAGGGAAATGTAGCTTGCGACGTGCACGAGTTCGCCCTGCCCCAAGAGAGCAAAACGCGCGAGCGTATTGGTGTTCTCTCCGCACGCCAGCGCGCCAAGGCGCCCGATCTCGGTATCATAGACCCTGAGGCTCGACCCGTCACCGCCGGTCCAGGTCAGCTTTTCCGCCCAGGTCGGCACCAGTTTGCGATGCCTGCCGAGCAGCGAGCCGTCCGGCCCGATGAAGACAAGCGTGTTGTAGATGGTCCCCAGCGAAACCGGGCTGCGCTCGTTCACGCCAAGCACGACATGGCATTCGGCGTCACGCGCGGCCTTCCTGACGACGTCGACTTCAGGGCCAGGGACAAGGACCGATTCCTTGGCTAGCTTCTCAAACCACGCGCTTCCCGTGATGGGATCGGTGATCCAATTCCAATACGGATAGCCGGGAATGAACACCTCGGGAAAGGCGACGAGCTTGGCGCCGTTGGCCGCCGCTTCACGCACCAGTGAAGCTGCCTTGTCGGCCGTCGCGCTGGCATTGAGATATACCGGTGAGGCCTGGACGGCGGCAGCTCTAAAGCGAGGCAGCTTCAGCATTGGCCCACCCTTGCGGCTGATCTCATGATCGCCCGCCCGAAGAGAGATCAGCTGGAGCGACAGCACGGCTCAGCATTGACTTACTTTACATGTAAAAGTATGATATTACATATTTCTGGAGGGCGCAATGGCCGAAAGATCTTTTGCTCGCGAAGTCGAGGATCTCCGGCTCGGCGACGGCGACACCTTCCGCGGCGAAGGCATTCTCGCCATCACCAAAGCATTGCTTCAATCGGGCGTCGCCTACGTCGGAGGCTATCAGGGCTCGCCGATCTCGCATCTGATGGATGTGCTTGCGGACGCCAAGGATGTGCTCGACGATCTCGGCGTCGTGTTCCAGAGTTCTGCCAATGAAGCGGCTGCGGCGGCGATGCTGTCGGCCTCGGTCATGTATCCCCTTCGCGGCGCGGTGGCGTGGAAGTCGACCGTGGGCACCAACGTCGCCTCCGATGCGCTGGCCAATCTGGCCTCGGGCGGGGTCACCGGCGGAACGATGATCATCGTCGGTGAGGATTACGGCGAGGGCTCGTCCATCATGCAGGAACGAACCCACGCCTTCGCAATGAAGTCGCAGATCTGGCTCTTGGATCCGCGTCCCGACCATGAATGCATCGTGAACCTGATCGAGAAGGGTTTTGAACTCTCGGAGGTCTCGAACACGCCCGTCATGCTCGAGGTCCGCGTTCGCGCCTGCCACATGCATGGAAGCTTTGTGTGCAAGGACAATGCGAGACCGCGTCACACCATAAAGGACGCCCTGAACAATCCCAAGCGCGACCTCGGACGTATCGTGCTGCCGCCGGCAGCCTACGAGCATGAGCAAGAGAAGATCAGGACGCGGATGCCCGCGGCCGTCGCGTTCGTCCGGGAAAACCGCTTGAACGAATCGATCGGCCCGAAGCAAGGCAAGGTCGGCATCATCCTGCAGGGCGGGATGTACAACAATGTGATCCGGGCGCTGCAGTATCTCGGGCTGTCGGACGCCTACGGCAACACGCAGATTCCGCTCTACGTGATGAATGTCACCTACCCCGTCATCGACGCAGAGGTCGCGGATTTCTGTCGCGATAAGGAAGCTGTCCTCATGGTTGAAGAAGGCCAGCCCGAATACCTCGAGCAGGCGATCAATACTGTTCTGCGACGAAAAGACATTAATGCACGAGTCCACGGCAAGGACATGTTGCCGATGGGCGGGGACTATACCGCTCAGATATTGCTGGGCGGCATCCGCGCGTTCCTGGAGAAGGCCGATTCGAGATTGCTCGGCAACAAGCCGCCGGCCCCGGACGCAACTGCGGTCCTCAATCACCCCGCCGTGGAGAAACTGAAGCAGGTCGTCCCGGCGCGCCCGCCCGGCCTTTGCACCGGCTGCCCGGAACGGCCGATCTTCGCCGCCATGAAGCTCGTCGAAGAGGAGCTTGGCCAGCACCATGTTTCAGCCGATATCGGCTGCCATCTGTTCTCGATCCTTCCGCCTTTCAATATTGGCGCGACGACCATGGGTTTTGGCCTTGGTCCGGCCTCGACCTCGGCCTTCAACGTCAAGGCGGACAAGCGCTCGATCGCCGTCATGGGCGACGGCGGCTTTTGGCACAACGGCTTGACGAGCGGCATCGGCAACGCCGTCTTCAACAAGCATGACGGCGTTTTCGTCATCGTCGACAACTATTATACCTCGGCAACGGGTGGTCAGGATATTCTGTCGTCGCGCGCGACCAGCAAACGGCGCAACACCAACAATTCGATCGTTCAAGCCGTGAAGGGCATCGGCGGCCAATGGGTTCGCCAGATCGACCGGACCTATGACGTCGGCAAGATGCGTGACACGCTCAAGGAGGCGCTGACGACCAAGGAGGAGGGCCCCAAGGTCATCGTCGCCTCCTCCGAGTGCATGCTGAACAAGCAGCGTCGTGTGCGGCCTCAGACTGCCAAGGCCATCAAGGATGGCGTCCGCATCGTCAAGGAACGCTTCGGCGTCGATGAAGACGTCTGCACGGGAGACCATGCCTGCATCCGGCTCTCGGGATGCCCGTCGCTTTCCTTGAAGAAACTGGACGATCCTCTGCGGGATGATCCGGTCGCGGCAATCGACAACTCCTGCGTGGGATGCGGGAATTGTGGCGAGGTCGCGGAGGCGGCGATCTTGTGTCCGTCATTCTATCGCGCTGACGTCATTCACAATCCGACCCGCTGGGACAAGATCAAATCGAAAGTCGCGATGGCCGTGATCGGCTACCTGCAGCAGCGACGCGATCGTCGACGTCCGGCGCTCGAGGCTGTCGTATGAGAGACGAAACAATACGACTTGCCCTCCCAGCGGCAGGGGACGCAACTGAGCGGCCCATCTCGATCGCGATCGTCGCCATGGGCGGTCAGGGCGGCGGCGTCCTGACCGAGTGGATCATCCATCTCGCGGAGAACCACGGTTGGGTCGCCCAATCCACCTCGGTGCCCGGCGTCGCCCAACGCACCGGCGCCACGATCTATTATATCGAGGCGATGCCGCCCCTGGACGGCCGCAAGCCGATCCTGTCGCTGATGCCGACGCCGGGCGACGTCGACGTGGTGATGGCGTCGGAATTCATGGAGGCTGGCCGGTCGATCCTGCGTGGCATCGTCACGCCGGACCGTACGACGCTGATCGCTTCAAATCATCGATCGTTGGCGATTGGCGAAAAGATGGCCCCGGGCAACGGGATTGCCGACAACGGCGCCGTCACCGGTGCAATCGGGATCGCCGCCAAGAGCGAAATCATATTTGACATGAATGCGCTGGCAGCGGAGCACGGCAGTGTCATATCAGCCGCGATGTTCGGCGCGCTGGCAGGTTCTGGCGTGCTGCCCTTCAATCGCGAGAGCTATCACGATGTAATCCGCGCCGGCGAGAAGGGCGCCAAGGCCAGCGTGCAGACGTTCGAGGCCGCCTTTGAGCGGGCTCAAGGCAAGGGTGCAGAGGCTGCAACGCCACCGCAATCGAAGATCGCGAGCAACGTCCCCTCCCCCTCGACGCCGGATCCGCGCCTCACGGGACTCGTTGCGCGTCTGAAGCAGGACGTCCCGCAGTCCGCGATGCTCATGGCCCAAGCCGGCCTGAGCAAGGTCGTCGATTTCCAGGATGCTGCCTATGGGGCCGAATATCTCGATATTCTCGGTTCACTCCACACCACCGACCGGAACTGCGGCGGCGCCAACAGAGACTATGGCTTCACGCAAGCTGCAGCAAAGTATCTGGCCAACGCCATGACCTATGACGACGTCATCCGTGTAGCCGACCTGAAGACTCGTTCAGGCCGTCGCGCACGCATCGAAAGCGAATTGGAGCTTTCGCGGGATCAGATTCTTCACACCACGGAGTTCATGCATCCGCGCATGGAAGAGGTCATGGGCATGTTGCCGGCGGGCTTCAGCCGCTGGCTCGATGCAAGACCGCGCCTGGTTGGCTGGCTCGATCGCCGTATCAACAAAGGGCGCCGGGTGCGGACATATTCGCTTCCCTGGTTCCTCGCGCTCTATGTCGTGGCGGGACTTCGCGGGGTACGCCGCCGCTCGCTGCGCCACGCCGTCGAAACGGCCCATCGGGACCAATGGCTCAAGGCCGCCACGGACGCAGTCCGCACGAACTACCAATTGGGCGTCGAGATCCTTCAGTGCCGCCGTCTGGTCAAGGGTTACTCGGACACCCACAGCCGAGGCCTGTCGAAGTTCGACAAGACGTTGGCCGCGATCAAGCTGGTTGAAAAACGCGACGACGCCGCCGACTGGGCGCGCCGTTTGCGGGAAGCGGCCCTCAAGGACAGCGTCGGCAAGGAGCTTGATGGGGTCATTCAAACCATCAAGACATTCGCTTAATAGTCGCCCTGGCTTGAGGCTTCGTCGGAAGTATTCGATTGCCGTTTGCGCGGAAGAACGTCAGGATCAGCCTTCTTGACTACGATTCTCTTGACACCAATCGGAGTGAAATACCTGCGATAGTCTTCCACTCTTGTTCAACTAGACACTTCGGACTCGATGGTTTTTGCGATGCCGGCAGCCCTCAAAGAGAATATTGGTCCTGCATTCGGGCAAATTGAAACCCGGCTTTGGCTTCAATTGCTGTCGTTGCATGGCGACATCTTTTCGTCCTTGAATTCCGTGCTCGGTTCCGAATTCGGGCTGTCGTTGGCGAAGTTCGACGTCCTCGCGCAACTCGATCGCTACCGCGACGGACTGGCCCTCGGACAGTTGTCGCAGAACCTGAAAGTATCCGGCGGCAACGTGTCGGGACTGGTCCAACGTCTGTTGGCCGACGACCTGATCAGCAAGGAGATGTCGAGCCAGGACAGGCGGTCGTTCATCGTAGGTTTGACGCCAAAGGGCGAAGCGCTGTTCAAGAGAGCGGCCGACCTCCATAAGAGGCATCTCAGCAAGCGGCTCGAGGACGTCTCGGCCCGGGAGCTGGACACTGCGCTGGCCGTGCTGCGGTCCCTCTCCTCGAAAATTCGCGCCGACAGCAAGAAGCAAAGTCGCAAGAAATAATGCCGAAAGAATCGAAGAGCAGGTGGAAGTCGGGTCCGCCGAGGACTAGGGACCAGCTGCAAAACTACATCCCCTATTTGTTCAACCGCCTGTCGAACCGCTGGAACCTCGACCAAAATCGCGACCTCAGCGACTATGGCATCAACAACGTGGTCTTTCGGACCCTGTCTGTCCTTTACATCTACAAGACCTTGACGGTTAACGAGATCGCCGTCCTGGCGGTCACGGAGCAGTCGACAGCCAGTCGGGCGGTCGATTCGATGGTTTCATCGGGCTGGGTCGAACGCGAAATTGCGGAAGAGGACCAGCGCCGTCGGCTCGTTGCGCTGACTGCCGCGGGAGAGGTTCTCCTGAGGAAGATCTGGCCGATCATGGAAAAGAACTACGGGAAGCTGATCGACGGAATCGATCCCGACGACATCGAGGTTTGCGCGCGGGTGCTTGCAAGGATGGTCGAGAACATCCGCCAGAACCAGATCTGACGCGGCCCCCAATAGAGCAACTCAGGGAGCCAGGCCGACGAGACTGGTGCCGCCACAGACGTAGAGGACCTGGCCGGTCACAAAGCCGGACCGCTCATCCAGAAAGAATTCGATCGCATGAGCCACGTCCTCGCGTGAGCCCAGCCGCCCAACCGGCACGTTGCGGGCCATCCTTTCCTGTTGCTCGGAGTCTTTCGGCACGATGCTCCAGAAATTGTCGGTCAGGATCGGCCCTGGCGCAACGACATTCACCGTGATCCCACTCGAGGCCAGTTCAAGCGCCCAAGTCCGAGCCATTCCGTGCACTCCTGCTTTGGTGGCGGAATAGGCCGAACGCGTTGGTGCACCCATCGCTGCACGTGAGCTGACGAAGACGACGCGCCCGAAACGGCGCTCGCGCATGCCCTCCATCGCAGCCTGGGTCAGGAGCATTGGCGCGCCGAGATGCAATTGGGCCAACGTCAAGATGTCTTCCGGCCTCGCATCGGGCAGAAGGTTCGGCAGAATGATGCCCGCGTTGTGCACGAGGCAATCAATTGCGTGATGCCGGCAGATGTCCTGCGCGACTTCGCGCGTCTCATTGATGCTGGTCAGGTCTGCTCGATAGGCCGCAAGCAACTCATGTGTCCAGGTCGGCTCCTGCAGTCCCACCGAGACCACCCGCTGTCCCCGTTCAACCAACTTCCGCGCCAAGGCTTCGCCGATTCCCGAGTTTCCCCCGGTGATCAGTGTCGTGCGGGTCTGGTTCATGATCGAGCTCCAGGAAGCAACGCCGGTCAGACCTGCCGCCTTTTGAGGTCGCGGACATCGTGAAACGCGCCGTCGCGCATCAGCCTGGCCACGACATCCTTCAATCCAGCCCGCTGGATCTTCTCCGTTGCGGTCAGCGGCAGGCTGTCGACAAAGCAGATCCAGCCGGGCGCCTTGTAGTAGGCCATCCGTTGCAAAGACCACCCGACGATCTCTTCGGCCAACGCCCGGTCGGCCCCGGGTCGCTCCGCAATGATCACGGCAGCGACCTCGTCGCCCCGCATCTGGTCAGGCGTCGCCGCGACCGCGGCTTGCCGAACCAATGGGTGGCGATTGAGAACGGACTCGACCTCGACGGCGGCAATGTTTTCGCCGGAGCGACGGATCACGTTCTTCTTGCGATCCACGAAGTGGAGGTCCCCATCCGCATCGCTCGACACGATGTCGCCGGTGTGGAGCCATCCGTCCTTCCAGGCGTCGTCGGTGGCCTCCGGATTCTTGAGATACTCCCGGAAGAAGCCATAACGCGGGTCGGCCCCGGCTCTCCGCACCAGCAACTCGCCCGGCGTGCCGACCGGCACGTCCTGCCCGGCCATATCGACGATCCGAACCTGAACGTCGGCCGCGGGACGACCAAAGCAACTTGTGCCGACCTTGCGCGGCTCGACATTGGCGGCGATGACGCCGCCACTCCCTGTTTCGGTCATCGCCCAGGCTTCGATCAGGGGAAAGCCGAAACGCTGTTCGAACGGTGCATGCAACAGTTTGTCCACGCCGGCGCCGAACCCGAACCGTACGGAATGAGCGCCATCCTGCTCCGATGGCGGCGCGCTCATGAGCATCGCGGGCATGACCCCCAGATAATGCAAACAGGTCGCTCGACTGGCCCGCACCGAATTCCACCAGGTGCGCGGATGGAAGCGATCGAGCATGGTCAGGCTGCCCCCGACCGACAGCATGGCCATGAGCGAAACCGCCATCGCGTTCATATGAAACAGCGGCAGCGGCGTGATCATGCGCTCCTGGTCGGCCTTCAGATCGATCAGACCACCGACATCGCGATACCAGTCTCCGGAATACAGAAAATACCGGTTCGTGAGAACGCAGCCCTTCGGTTGCCCGGTCGTTCCCGACGTATATAGCAGCGCGCATTCGGTCGAGGCGTCGCCGGCGATCGAGGATCGCGCACCGCCAAATGGAGTCGGAACGTCGTCGTTGTCGGTCACCACCGGGATGGCCCGGCCGGTCTGGCGGGCCGCGGTCTCAACCTCGCCGCGCCTCTCGGCCAGGACGAACGCCGCGCTCATTTCGGAATGCGCGACGATATATTCGAGCTCGCTGACCCTCAGATCCGGATTGATCGGCACGACCGAGACGCCAAGGGCGTTCAGCGCAAACCACACCTCGACAAAGGCTGGCCTGTTCTGGAGAAGAAGTCCGACCCTGTGGCCTGGACCATATCCCCGTGCGGCGAAATCCGATCGCTGGCGCTCGACCCGCGCGAGCATGGCGCGATAGGAGATCTCCCCGTCGGCGATGCCGTAGATGTCAGCCGTTTCCGGCAGGACGTTGAGGAAGCACGCCTCGCCCCTGTGGAGCGCGGTCCCGCGAAAGCGAGAGTAGACTGTCGTCGCACTGGTCAAAGGCAACCTCACATGAACAGCTGAATGTTGCCGAATGGCGCGTCGAAATTGACCAGGTCCACGCGTTTGAGCTTGATCTTGATGGCGTCGCCGACCAGGACGAGATCGTGTGACGCCCATCCCGAAAAGCGCTGCAGCGCGTCGCCGCGCGTCTCGGTATAGGCGTAAGACGTTCGCGCCTTGAACACGCCCGCGGCGGCGTCACAAGCAATGATTCGCGGCGCCTGCAGCAAATGATGACAGCGGCTCTTCGGCTTCTGGCTGAAGGTGCGCTCGCCGGATAGCCTTTCGACCCGCACCTTGAGCAGCAACAGGTCCTCGTACATCAAGGATGGCTGGAGCAGCGGATCCTGCTGCTGCCACTCCAGCGGCATCCAATAGCGCCCCTCGGCGTGAAACAGATCCAACCAACGTTCCCACTGCATCGTATCGAGAAGCTCCGCCTCCCGATAGATGAAATCCGTGATCGCCTTCTCGTCGATCATTCCGCGGCCTCGACACGCTCATCCATGTCCAGAGTCATGAACTTGGCCCATGCGTGAAACTGGTTGCGCATTTGCCGCTCGGACGTTCCGTTGATCACCGCCGTGACATCCTGCGCTTCGTCGGATTCATAGAGCCGACGCAGGTTGACCCATTGATTGCCGTCGGATCGAAGGCCCTCCTGGGCCCGCTCATACATCTCCATGTCGTCATGCCCGACAATCGAGGTCGGTGCGTTGATGAATCGGTTGTACATGAGGGCCCGCTCATAGAGCTTGTCAGGCGCGCCGACCAGGCGGAACACCCAGCTCTCGACCAGCGTCTTGTCAACGGCGACAGGAATGAAGTTTCGGAGAATCTGGACGGCCCCTTTGACCATCACGTTCGGAAAATAGACGGTATTGTGCCGCACCTCACCGAGGATTTCGTGTGCCCTTTTCTCGCCATGGGTCGCGATCATCTGGTCGAGATAACCTTCGACATCCGAGTAGTTCGAATGGATCGAGTTGGCGACGCCGGTGTGTCCATGGCCATTCGGCCAGATTCTGATTCCGCTTTGCTCGTAGAATTCATAGGGGCTCATGAAGGGAGCGTAGAGCTGCACCGCCATCGGCGTTTCGGTCGAACTGCCCCGCTCCCGCTTCCAGACCTTGACTGCGGTTCCTGCCGAGCTTTCGTGCGCCACCATCGGGTGACAGGTATCGGTCTGGTTTTCGACCAGCATCTTCCAATTGCACGTGTGCAGATAACGGATGGGAGCGGCCTGGATCGCCAGCTTTCCCTCCGGCGATCGATCGGCCATGTTGTCGATCGTCGACAGGCTCTCGCCAAAATACTCTTCAAAGGAAACGCCGGTGTCATTCAGTCGCGCGAAGATGAAATCGCGATAGATGGCGACATTCTTGATTCTCGATAGCCCCTGATTGGCCTGCGTTTCGCCGAAGCCTGTTCCCTCGTAGCCCTTCTTGAGCGGGATCGCGAGGAGAGAGCCGTCGGTCTTGAACGACCAGGCATGATAGGGACAGCGAAAGAACTTGCCGGTATGACCGCAAGGCTCCGAGGCGACTTTGACGCCCTTGTGAGGACAGCGATTGTGGAGGACATGGATGGAGCCGTCGGTATGACGGCTTGCCAGCACCGGCTGCCGGCCGATGTTCGCGGTGATGAAGTCGCCGGGCTTCGGCAACTGGCTTGCATGCCCGACATAGATCCAGCTGTTCGGGAACAGATGCCCGAGCTCGAGCTCGAAGATTTCGGGATCGACATAAACGTCGCGATGAACCTCGGCGTCGCGCACCAGCGCATCGATCGCGAAGGCGCTCCTTCCGTATTTACGCATGGCCGCCCGTATGCCTCCTCTAGAGATCCAACACCAGTCGCTCCGACGCCGCGCGTGACACGCAGATCTGCATGACGCCGTTCGACGCCTTCTCCTCGTCACTGAGAATGACGTCGCGATGATCGGGAGTCCCCGAGATCACGCGGCACTGACAGATGCCGCAATCGCCACGCTGACAGTCGTAAAGGACATCGAGACCGGCCTGTTCGAGCGCCTGGATGATGGTCTGATCCGCTTCGACCCTGACGACCTGCCCTGTCGAACGGAGCTCGACGTCGAACGGCTTGTTGGAAGCCGCAGATGCCTCCGCCTTGAAGAGCTCGTAGTGGATTCGCGGCGCGGGGATGCCCCTGGCAAGCGCATCCGCCTTGACGGCTTCAATCATGCCTGCCGGGCCACAGACGTAGATCTGGGAGTCGTCAGGCGCGCACCCGAGCGCCGCCGCGATATCCAGGCGGGATTCGTCACTGTCGCAATGGATAGACAGGGCCTCCGTGCAGATCGCGCGCAACTGTGGCAAGAACGCCAGCAGCCCCTGCGTTCGGCCCGCATAGTGAACCCGATATGAGGTCCGTCGCACCTGCAGCTCCGAAGCCATCGACAGGATCGGCGTGATCCCGATGCCTCCGGCAAAAAGGATCGCGGGCGAATTTCCGGCATGCAGGCGGAAATTGTTGATCGGCCCCGTTGCCTTCACGACGTCGCCGACCTGCAGCGCATGCATGAACCGCGAGCCGCCGGTGCTCGCTTGCTCGCGGAGCACCCCAAGAGCCAGCGAGCCCGCCGGCAAATCCGGCAGGGCCATCAATGAATACGGCCGGTCTCCCCCGTCCGGAAGGGACACGCGGATGTGGGCACCGGCCTGCCAATGCGGGACAACGCCATCCTCCACGCTCAGCACAATGCTCCGAACGAACGGCGTTTCGGCGACAAACGACTGCACCTTGAGCCTCAGCGGATGCGTGTCCATTCAGGCATCTCGAATTATATGAATTTGCATATTTTTATACACATAGTAATTGCGTGTCAATCGCCCCGCCAAGCATCGGTGGGCGCGCGATCTCCCGCGGGCGCCGTCTGAAGGTCCGGTCTTTCCGATAC
>WNGQ01003530.1_pt1 | contig 25883 bp, 21 predicted proteins | sample 5407661 | NCBI WGS metagenome assembly WNGQ01 (sample SAMN13153382, study PRJNA577476) | soil metagenome | isolation source: 60 cm soil or saprolite under Garry oak tree replicate 2 | place: USA:California | collected 2016-06-15 | reverse complement strand
GTTGATCTCAACTCCGGCCAATCTCGCGGGAAAATAAAAGTGTCGGAAGAACCGGAAGGCGTCGGCGTCAATCCGAGTAACGGCGAAGTATATGTTACCTGCGAAGAGAAAGGCGAGGTGTTCGCGATCGATCCCGATCAACAGCGCGTAATCGCGAAAATCGACACCGGTGGGCGGCCGCGTTCCGTTGCATTTCTACCGGATGGCTCGCGCGCTTACGTCGCTTGCGAGAACGGGGAATACGTCGCTGTAATCGATGCGAAATCGCACAAGCTATTGTCGAAAATCCAATTGCCAACGGGCTCGCTGCCGATGGGCACCGCCATTTCAAGTGACGGAAAGGAGCTTTACGTCTCGACAGGTCGCGGAAACGCCGTTGCGATCATCGACACGCAGAAGAACGACGTGGCGGCAACAATTCCCGTTGGAAATCGCGTCTGGGGAATCGCGCTCGACCCCAGCGGGTCGAAGCTTTACACTGCAAACGGCGCATCAAACGATGTTTCGGTTGTCGATGTAAAATCGCGCAAAGAACTGCGCCGGATCAAAGTGGGCGACGGCCCCTGGGGAATCGCGATTGTAGGCGCTGCGAAATAGCGACAAGCGGCGCGACTGCCGCCAACTCAAGACGTATGGTTACCTCCTTCCGTGCACCGTGGGATCGAATGTGTATCCCTGCGCCACGTCAATCAGGTTGAACAGCGAACCGCCAATGCCAAAGATGGACGGGACGGTGTTGGCAGGCTGCTGAAGCGTCATCGTGCTGGCGGTGACTTCGTGCAGCCGGTTGTCAATCGCACCGGGCTCGTTCACGTTGGAGAGTGGCACGTCAATCGTGATCGTGCCGTTGCGGCCGGTCGTCGACAGGCAGTTCGCGGCAGGCAATGGGGTGGCGCCGGGATATGTCAGGGTCACCCCGCCGCCGACTGCCTGCGCGGCGTTTTCGCCAGCAAAGCACTGTAGCGCGGCGCCGTTAAACGACTCGCCATAGACGAAGAAATTCTTTCCACCATTCGGATCCGTCGTGGATGGAACGAACCATTGGGTCAGCCAGACCAAATCAGGGTCCGGATCCTGAGCGATTGTCGGCGCGAGAGACAGATTGTTTAGCTGCATCACCATCTGATAACAAGGGGCGGCGCTTGAACAAGGCGCCGTGGTGAGCAGGCTGACGCTCGAGTTGGTGATGTCGAGCTGGGGCATATTGGCGCTGCTAAGACCGTTTACTTCATACTTGCCGTCGTTGCTTGGGTCGGACACGGCGTTGAAGGGTGCCAGTCCCGGAATGTTCACGGGCGAGCTCGCCACTAATAACCCGTTGCCGCCGTTCTGCCGGACGAACATGCCGTGCGGGGCAAAGGCTTCGTCAACATTATTCGAGTCGGCGTAACCGATTTCCGCCTCACCATTTGGACCCATCCGCATTTGCAGAAAATCGCCGAGGGTGCGGTCGCCGTTCTGACCGCCAATGAGGGTGTACATGCTGCCACGATGGATAAAGTGCTCACTCGCCAGGGTTGGCGCGGTAAAGGTTGGAGTGGCAGCGTGCCCGTTCAGTGTCTGCACCATCCACAGACTCCAGTCGCAGGCGGTGCAAGAGTCGGGGCCGTTAGAAGGATTCGGGGCGACGCCTGGCGTGCCGTACCAGGCGATGTCCACACGTCCATCGTCTCCAGCTACGGCCCAGGCAAACACGTTGTTGTGGAGGGTGCCCACGGGCGAACCCGATGTGTTAATTTGAATCGGAGCGGCCCAAGTGTTGCCTTGATCGGTGGAAAACGAGTACTTGAGCACGGTGTCGCCGGTGACCTGACCGCTGTCATTGATGGGTGCTTGCTCCCACACGGCGTAGAGATTGCCCGCCTTGTCAATCGCCATCGTTGGAAAGTTCGCCCCAGTCTTGACGCCGGTCGCACCGAGTTCGGCGACCAGGATGTTGGTACAGTTCAAGCCACTGGGATCGCTCACGTTAGGGACAGGCCTTCATCGCACGAAAGGTCGGCGGTGATGGTATTACGGGGCCCGAACACGATGCCTGCGGTCGCACCGGCACCGTTAACCGGCGAGCGGTACATCACGAGGACATTGTTAACAAGACTGTTTCCGCATACCGGTCCGCCGGGACCGATCTCGTCGTTGACGAGGTAGATGCTGCCGCCGTTCGTCGGGTCGCCGTCGAACGCATACCATTGCCGGTCAACGACTGCGTCCGGAACGCCGGTGTTGCTGCACGTGAAAGTCGCACCCCGGTCATCTGAGCGGGAGGTACTAAAGTTTGCGAGCGTCAGGTCGGCAAAGTAGAGATGTCCGGCCGAGTCCACGCCAGTTTCGGTATCACCGCCGCCGAAGCAAGTGGTGACTTTCCCTTCAAGAGGCGTGGCGCCGATAACCCACTTGAAGGTCTTACCGCCGTCGAGGGAGTGCCAGATCCAGCTAGTATCGGAGGAAAGCGCGCCGGGCACGCTAGTGTAGAGACGGTTCGCATTCGAAGGGTCGAGCCGCAGGCCCTGCTCGAAACCAACCCCGCCAATGCCGCTAATGATCGGATGCCCGAAGGTGAGCGGGGCGGGCCTGGGTCTCGGTGCGGCGAAACTGACCATAGCCAGCATGGCGCCAACGCAACAAAGAGTAAAAGCTACGAAGGCGCGCGGATTAAAGAGACCGGACTGCGAAGAGGGATTTTTTTTCATGGAGATTTTCCTTTGTTAGCTGCAGTGGAGATTGTCGCTGACAATTCGAAAACTCCGGCCCGACCGGATGCTTTTTTTTCACATCACTCAAAATCAGCCGCGGAAACCTGCGGCCTAACAATGTTTCTTCCGAGTTTCAGCCGCCGGATACGTGGCTGTTATCGATGCGAGGTCGCACGAATTTTTGTCCAAAATCCAACTGCCAACGGGCTCACTGCCGATGGGCACCGCCATTTCAAGTGACGGAAAGGAGCTTTACGTCTCAACAGGTCGCGGCAATACAGTTGCGATTATCGACACCGCCAAGAATGCAGTGGCGACAACAATTCCCGTCGGAAACCGCGCCTGGGGAATCGCGCTCGATCCCAGCGGCTCGAAGCTTTACACTGCAAACGGCGCATCAAACGACGTCTCCGCGCAAAGAACTGCGCCGGATCAAAGTCGGCGATGGCCCTTGGGGCATTGCAGTTGTAACCGCCGTAAAATAATCTCTTCGACCAGGGGCCGCCATAATCCGCCAGTCGCAAAGCGAGGAGTTATCCACCGGCGTGATTCGGATATCGCTCCCGCAACTCGCGCGATAGGCGATCCGCTTCCTCGGTGTTGCCTGCTTGCCGATATGCCAGCACGGCTTTGTCCAGTGCGCGGGGAGTGATCGCTGGATCGTCGTAAAGCAGCGCGACTCCTTTAAACGCTTTGCCTGCGTCATCGAAATTTCCCCGCTCCAGCTGGACTTCGCCTGCCAGCAAACGCGCCTCTGCATTTACGCGTCCCTCGGGCTGCAGCGTCATGATTTCTTCGGCGATCTTCTGGGCGTCGTCGGGTTTATGCGCGCTGATCTTCACTGCACCCAGCGCGAGTAACACCTTTGCCTTTCCAGCTGGGTCTTTCGCCGTCAGCAGATACTTGGCGAACGCGTCCTCGGCTTCCGGCAAATTCTTTAGCTTGGTGGCCGCGTCTCCCAGATAAAACAAGAAATCGGGTTTAACGTTGCTTGGATTATCTATCTTTCGGAGCGCGCTGAGATATTTTTCTGCGGTTTGGAAATTTTTCTCGTTGTAATATTCGATTCCGAGCCACTCGAGAACTTCTGGCGGGACGTTGACGTTCGGGCTGCTCGCCATGAAATTGTTCACCTCTTTGGTGAGCGCTTGCCGATCTTTCAAATAAAACTGACACAGAATGATCCGAAGTGACGCGAGGTTGTAGTACTGCTCCTTGTTCAGTTCGCGCGCAGTATTAAGCGCAGTTAGCGCTGTTTTATAATCCTTTGCCTCGAATGCGGCCTTGCCAATGTAGTATTGTGCCTGCGCTGCAACAGAGCTCTTGGGAAACTCTTTCAGGAGCTGGCGAAAAGTTTCGACCATGCCTTTGGTATTTTCCTGTTGGCCCAGGATCAGAGCTTTCAATTGCAAGGTCGCCTCCCGCTCGTGCGCTTTGGGATATTTGGCGAGGATTATGCTCAAATCCGTAAGGGCGGCGTTGTAGTCTTTGCTTTGTTCGTACGCCAAGGCTCGCTGACCCAGAGCAGCTGGCATTTCCGGGCTATCCGGGAATGTCTGCACGTAATACGTAAAAGCTTCGATCACGCCGGGAACGTTTTTCATCTGCACGTGGCACAAGCCAAGTTTGTAAGCCGCTTCGGCGCGCAGCTTCGGAGAAAGCTCGGACGCGCGCAGTTCGCCGTAAATTGCCGCCGCGTCGGTGTAATTCTGCTGTTTATAGAGCGCTTCGGCTCTTAACAGCTTCGCTTGGTCGGCACGCTCGTTTGTAGGATTCGTTGCCAGGAATTCGTCCACCGCGGCGTTTAGTGCCGACGGATCGGAATTGTAAACGTTGATCAGCCGCTGGTAAGCAGCATCCTTTGCTTCCTCGCGGTCTGGATAGTTCGCGATAATCTGCCGATAAACCGCTTCCGCCTCCTTTGAGTGCCCGAGCTGCCGCTCGCTATTTGCTGCGAGCAATAACACCTCAGCCTGCGCCGCCTCGGGAAGTTTCTCTAGGTCCTTCTTGTAGTCCCCCAGCAATTCTGCGTATTGCCCAGTCTGGTATTGCAATTTGCGCAAACCGACCTGCGCGATAGCCCGGAATTTCCCAGCTTCAGGGAGAGTGCGGCCTTTTTGCAATAAAGCAGCGGCTGTATCGGCCATCGCTTTGTCAATTTTACCTTTGTCAGCCTGAACAAGTTCGAGCGCAATCATCCCGCCGCGCACAGCCGACTCCGCTCTTAAGGCTGGCTTTTGGGATTCGTTTGCGAGCGCTTCGTATTGCTTCAGCGCATCGATTTTTCTTCCGCGAGCTGCGAAGATCGATGCTGCCGTTAAACGCGCGTCTTCGCGATATGGATTTGGATTCCCGGTGTCGGCAACCTGCGCATAAATATCAGCGGCTTCCTCCTTGCGGCCGGTGGCCTCCAGGCAACGCGCTTCGAAATAGCGCGCGGAAAGCGCTACTGCCGGCTCCTTTGATTTCGCAGCAGAACGGTGAAAGAGCGGAAGCGCCGCAGCGTAATCCTTTTCTGCAAACGCTATCTCAGCGAGAGCGTATGCTGCGGGTCCGGCGAATTCGCTGTCCCCGTAATCATTGAGCACTTTCTGCAAATTTGTGCGAGCGCTGGAAACGCGGTTGAGATTTCGATAACATTCGCCTAACGAGAAGTAAGCGTTCGCCCGGCCAGGACGTCCCGGATAATCGTCGAGATATTTTTGATATTCTGGGACCGCCAGATCGTAAAGCTTGCGAGTGAACAGCGCGTTCGCGTAATCGAGTTGACGCTGATCGGACCGCTCCGTTTCGCGCGCTGGCGGCTCCGAAGATTCTTGCTCCAGGGACCGAAGCGTTCGCTTGATTGAATCTTCCGCAGGGAGCGCGCGGGGTACAGGCGACTCGTCTACCGGCCGGGCCCGGCGCACTTCAGGCTGCCACTGAGCAGGGGCGACGCTTGCGGTCCAAAGCAGCATCGCCAGCCCCAGAAGACTGGCCGGGCTGCGCGTGATTTTCATTTCGCAGTGGCGAAAGCCACGTTGGTTATTCCTGCTTCAGTGCAAATGTTTAATACGCCGATGATATTTTTGTAGGCGCCGGCTTCGTCGCCGCGGATCACTACCGCTTGCTCGGAGTTCAATTGAACCAGGCTCTTTAGCAGTTCACTTAGTTCGGGACCGTTAAGAGTGCGGCGGTTTACAACCACGTTGCCGTCTGCCTTCACATTTACAATAACGTCTCCGATGGGCGCAGTTTTCTCCCTCGCAGCCGACGCTTTTGGCACCTTAACATCAAGCTCGTTCTCGGTGCGGGCCGCGTTCCATGTCAGCAGGAAAAAAATCAACAGTAGCAGCAGCACATCAACTAGAGGTGCCAATTGGATACCGGGATGATGCAACGGCGCGTGACCACGCAAGTTCATGTATTAGTAAGTTGACCAGCCTACAGCTCTTGTTCGATCAGCACAGGAGTTCGCTCCGCCCGTTTGCCGTACTGCAACGAAAGCAAAGCCAGGACGTGCGTCGTAGCAGCTTCCAATTCCGAGATCAGCTTTTGCGCTCTGCCACGAAAGAAAGCGTAAAACATCATCGCTGGAATGCCGATGGCCAAGCCGGCGGCCGTGTTGACCAGTGCCTCGCTGATCCCGCGCGACAGTGCCACGTACCGCGCCGATCCGATGTCCGCTCCCAACGCGCCGAAAGAATGAATGATTCCAAACACCGTGCCCAGCAGCCCCAGCAATGGCGCAATCATTCCGATGTCGGCGAGATAAATGACGCGATTGTTCAGACTTGCCGCCACTCGTGTGCCCTCTGTCTCTGCGATTTCGCGGACCAGCTGGAAATCGGCATGCGGATTTTTGGTCGTGAAATCGAGCATTTTTTGCACTACCCGCGCAATGGCTTCACCGTGCCGATTGGAAACAGCGAGCAATCCCAGATAATCGCGTTTACGCAAAAGCGCGTCGGCCGTAGCCATGTAACCGCTCGAAACCACGGCTCCGCGCCGAATCGTCATCAAGTAAACAACTACGAGCATGACGAAAAAGATCGACAATAGAAACAGCGGAATCATCACCGGCCCGGCTTTGATGAGCGTCTCCATGATGCTCTGCGAGTGCTGGGGCACCAGAGGCGGAGTCGGTTCCTGTGCAATCACAGGCGACGCGCTCGCCAGCGCGGCCAACAGCAGAACCCAAATCTTCATGCCAGAAATTTTGTAATGATATGCGGAGCGATCAGTGGATGCAAATGACCAACTGACAGATCAAACACAAATTACGTCCGCAGGTTGCTAAACAGCCAGCCTTTGTTTGCACTGAAATCTCTTTTATCTCCTGCTCCTGCTCGTGATCGACTCATAAATGCTGTAGCCACGCCCCTGTGGGGCGTCCGAGCTTTGAGCTGCCCGACTTGAGAACGGCGCACAGCGCCGTGGCTACAGCTGCTCGCACATTTATGAGACAGCTTGTGCCGTTTATATCAGCGGCGCACTAGAAAAATGTGCGCCGGTTGAATCTCCGGATCGAGCTCGACGTAATTTTGCCGACCGCGCCATGTGTAACGCGTGTCGTTCAACAGATCGTACACCTCATACTCGTCGCTCTCCATCTGCCCAAATTCTTCAATCGGCACATAGACGAACGAATTCTGCTTTCGATGCGGATCGAGATTCACCACCACGAGAATAATGTTATCGCGCGCAGCGGTCATCCTCCCGTAAAACAAAATGGCCTCGCTCTCAGCGTGGTAGAATCGCAAGTTCCTATACAGCTGGAGGGCGCGGTTTTCCCTCCGGATTTTGTTTATCCGCGCGATCCAGTCTTTGATGTTTCCCGGCGCGTTCCAATCGCGTTCTTTGAACTGATACTTTTCGGAGTCGAGATACTCCTCACGACCAGGCAAAGCCTTGTTCTCACACAACTCGTAGCCGCTGTAGATGCCGTAAAGCGGCGAAAGCGTCGCCGCCAGAAGCACCCGAGTCATGAACGCCGGGCGCCCGCCCTCCTGAAGAACAAACGGCAAGATGTCGGGCGTGTTTGGCCAGAGGTTGGGGCGAAAATATTCGCTCATTTCCGTTTGAGTCAGTTCCGTAAAATATTCGATGAGCTCGCGCTTCGAGTTTCGCCATGTGAAGTAGGTGTAGCTCTGATTAAATCCGGCTTTGGCCAGCGCCTTCATCATCTTTGGCCGGGTGAACGCCTCGGAGAGAAACATTGTGTCGGGATATTTCTCGCGAACGCCTGTGATCAAATATTCCCAGAACGCGACTGGCTTCGTGTGCGGGTTGTCCACCCGAAAGATGCGCACCCCATGCTCGGCCCAAAACAGCACGATGCTTTTCATCTCGGCCCAGAGCTCACGCCAGTTTTCGCAGCGAAAATTTAATGGATAAATATCTTCGTACTTTTTCGGCGGATTCTCGGCGTATTTGATCGTGCCGTCCGGCCGTTTGTAGAACCACTCGGGGTGCTCCTTGACGTAAGGATGATCGGGCGAGCAGTTCAGCGCAAAGTCGAGGGCGATTTCCATTCCGCGTTTGCGTACCTGTTTTTGAAGCCAGTCGAAATCTGCCAGCGTCCCGAGCGAAGGCTCGACTGCCTTGTGTCCGCCGGCCTCGCTGCCGATCGCCCACGGCACGCCCGGATCGCCCGGCTCGCAGGTGATCGAGTTGTTTCTGCCTTTGCGGTTGGTGTGACCAATCGGATGAATCGGCGGAAAATAAATAACGTCGAAACCCATTGCCTTCGCGTCGTCCACCCGCGGCAAACAATCGCGGAAAGTCGATCCTCGGTCGCCGCGGCCTTCTGCTGATCGCGGAAAAAACTCGTACCACGCTCCGAACAATGCCGCCTGGCGATCGACCACGACCCGAGGAGCGGGGGCATATTGCGCCGCCGCGGAACGATCGGGATACGTCGCCATCAGCACTTCAAGCTCGCCGGATTGGGCGATGGCATAGATTTCTGAATTGGCCATCGTGGCGATTTGCTCGGAAAATTCGCGCAATCGTGCCGCGTCCGCTCGATCGCGTGCGCGCCTTGCGGCAGCTTCCACCAAAGCCGCGCCTTCCAGGGCTTCGCTTCGGAGATCAGAAATGCCGCCATCAAATTTTTTCGCGAACTCGCTTTGCCAACTGCGAAAGGTGTCTGTCCATGCTTCGACCGTGTATTCATGAATGGCCTCGTCATACAGCGTGCAAACGCCGCGCCAGCGATCGTTATCGACGAAAGTCATGGGCGTTTCCCGCCATTCGCGTTTCCCGAGAACCCGCCACTTCAGAACGGCCGCCACCACGTCGTGTCCATCCTTAAAAATGTCCGCCTCCACGGCGAGATCTTCGCCAACGATTCGCTTTATCGGGTAACGCCCGCCCTCGATCAGCGGCTGCAGGTTCTCGATGACAACGGATGGAAACGCCCCAGCCATGGACGATCAATCAACCGAGATTCACCGGGAGCGAAAGAACAAATCGATTGATGAAGGGGAACATAGACCTCTGGTCTGTGCGCCCAGCGGAGTTGCACTCCGCGGAATCACAGACTTATCAGAAAGCGGGTTGCAAACCCGCGGACCACACAGGCTGTAAGCCTATGTTCCGTCCGTTCGCGCCTAAAGCGAAAACTGAAACGCGCACTCGTATAGACCCGAGTTGCGAATCACTTCGCGGCGCACGCGCGTGCCCAGGACGGCTTCGAAGATGTCCTGCTCGAACCGCCCAATGATCGGGTAACGCTCCAGCAGATTCAGGATAGGGGAATGACACTCAAGAATGCGGGAGCCGCCATCTTTGTTATTGATGAACTGGGCCATGTAGCCTTCCCCATCACGGACATGCGCGAGCCATTTCGCGCGTTCCGCTACCGTGTCTCCCTTCGCCTTGGCTTTGATCGCCGCGGTCTTCTTTTTGAAAATGCTGTAAAGGAGCTTCTCCGGCGCGTTTGGTCCGTAGATTTCCTGGGCCGATTTCAACAGGTCCAGAGTGAATTGATGACTGTCGGCGTGAAAAAGATCGTGGCTCCGGCGCGTAAGCCGATAGACCATCTCCGGTCGGCCCATTCTTTGCGGACGACGCCAGGTGTCCAGATAACCGTCGCGGTGAAGGGTGATGCAATGCTGCTTGATCCCCATGTAGCTCATGTTCATTCTTTCCACGAGCTCGTTGACGGACATTCCCCTGGTGCGCTTGAGTGAGTTGATAATTTCAAGCCGCTGAGTGCGGCCAATTTCCGAGATTAGACGTTGGTTCATAAGGTGAAAACTGGTTGAGAGACCGAAAGTGGGGACTTTACACGCCGCTCTCTTTAATACGCAAGCCTAAAATTTACACAAAATTTACGCAACGGCCGAAAAGAAAAGAAATTACAAGAGAGGCGCTTTCAAGACGCGGCACAGTAACCGCAACGGCGAGACATCTCCCTTGGTTAATAGGGAGGGATTTGATTCGCTCACACCCGTTCGCTCAACCTCTCTCGATTTTCCCGTCTATGTCGCGGGAATAGAGATACTCGTCGTGGTACTCGCGCTGAGGAGCGAACTGGACGTTCGCGTTCCCGGTCTCCGGATACTCGAAGATTTTGCCTTCATAATTGCGAATCACGATTTTTTCGTTGTCGTGATAAAGGATGTAGCCCGGATTAATCGGCACTTTCCCACCGCCGCCGGGGGCGTCGATTACGAACTGTGGCACAGCGTAACCGGTGGTGTGGCCGCGCAGCCCTTCGATGATCTCGATCCCTTTCGCAACCGACGTGCGCAAATGTGACGATCCATTGATCAGGTCACACTGGTAAATGTAGTAAGGGCGCACCCGGCACATGAGCAGCTTGTGCACGAGCGTTTTCATCGTTTCGAGATCGTCGTTCACACCGGAAAGCAACACGCTCTGATTTCCGAGCGGGATGCCTGCGTTGGCCAAACGCTCGAGCGCGTTCTTCACTTCGATCGTTAGCTCGCGCGGATGATTGACATGCACACTCATCCAGAGCGGATGATATTTCGCCAGCAGCGCGCAAAGCTGCGGCGTGATCCGTTGCGGCAGGAAAATCGGCACCCGCGTGCCGATGCGGAGGAACTCAATGTGCTTAATCGCACGCAATCGCGAGAGCAGCTTGTCGAGCCTATCGTCGCTGAAAATCAGAGCGTCGCCACCGCTTAAAAGCACATCGCGCACTTCAGTGTGCGCTTCGAGATAGCGGAATGCTTCTTCGAAATTCGTATGCAATTCCTGTTCGCCGACTCCGCTCACCACGCGGCTGCGCGTGCAGTAGCGGCAGTAACTCGCGCAACGATCCGTCACCAAAAACAGGACACGATCCGGATACCGGTGCACTAATCCCGGCACCGGCATATGTGAATCTTCGCCGCATGGATCCGGCATGTCGTACGGGGACGTCCAAGTCTCTTCGATCCGTGGAATAACCTGACGCCGGATCGGGTCCTCAGGATTGTCGCGCGGCACGAGATTGAAAAAGTGCGGCGTGACCGCCAGCGCGAGTTTGTCGCCCGACAGCAAAACGCCGCTCCGCTCCGCCTCGCTAAGTTCGACGTGTTTCTCGAGCTGAGCGAGCGTCGTGACTCTGTTCTTAAGCTGCCATTTCCAATCGTTCCAGAGTTCTGGCGCCGTGTTCGACCAATAGCCTGGCGCGTGCGAGACGAACTCTTTCCCGTCCCCTTTTTCTAATGCAGCAGTGATCATTTTCGTTGAAAAAAGCTAAGGCCCTCAAATATCGCGTCAACGGAGGCACTTTTGAGTGCGCAGCGCACAACGGAGTTCCGGCTTCAACGGCGGTGCGAAGCAAGCTGTAAGCTATTTTCCGCCGAGCACGCTTAACTCCCAGCGATAACCGTCGGGATCGTGGAACCAAAGGCCCATATTTTTCGATCCCGGACCTTCCGGACCAATTTCATCTCCGGGATCTTCGATATCGGCGCCGATACTCTTCAAATGCGCGAGCGCTTTTCGCAGCGTCGCCATATCTGGCAGATGGAATGAGATATGATCGATGGTTTCGGGCGACGGTTTGCCTTTGAACAACGCAATGGTGACATAATCGTTGCCGACGGCGACGCCATTTTCGAAATCGAATTCCTTGCGCAATCCCAACGCGCGCTCGAACCACTTCGCGCTTTCCTTCGGATCGCGCACAGCTAAACCAAAGTGACCAACCTCCCCGAGCGTGAAGGGAACTTTCATGTGAATCGTTGAATCGCTGAACCACTAAGTCGTTAAATCGGCAGCCTAATGTGGTTCTGAGCCGTTTGACGAAATGAGCGGTTCCATGAAGTGCCGGTTGAAATCTTCCAGTGCGTCACGGGGCGTCTGTCCCAGTCCACTGGTGCCAGTTCGCAGCTTGGGCCCAATAAAGGCCAGCCAGAGGTCGCCAACCATTCCCATTCTTGGGCGCAGCCGTGCGGCCGGGGTGCGCGGATGGTTCTCAAGATAGTCTTCTACGTCTTCTTTTATCACTGCGGGAAGCTCTTCAATTGCGAGCGAGGTCACATCAATAGAAACGTGAGTGGCTCGCATTTTGGACTTAGGAACTCTAAAAGTCCTCGCGTCGCTTTGGGAGCGACGGCGGCCTCGATTCTCCCAAGCAGCCTGTCGCTGCGGAATTAATCGCGGCCCCAAAGCATAGCGACCGAAGTCGTCAGGCTACCGCCCATGTTGAACGTGAGGAATTTCTTTGCGTTCTCAATCTGCCGCGCGCCGGCTTGTTGGCTGAGCTGTTGATAGGCTTCGAAGACCTGGCGAACGCCGGTCGCGCCCACAGGATGGCCGTCGCCGATCAAGCCGCCCCCGGCATTGACCGGAATTTCGAATCGCGCCTTGGATTTTTCCGGGCGCACCTGTGGCAACGTGGTTGCGCCGCTTTTAACAAGCTCGACCCCTTTGCCCGGCTCGGCGAGCCCGAGAATTTCGTAAGCGACAATTTCAGTAATGGAAAAGCAATCGTGCACCTCGGCGCCTTGCAGATCGTGCGGCGTAAGGTTTGCCATGCGAAAGGCTTTCTCCGCCGCCTTTCGTGCGGTCGAGAACGTTGGAGCATCTTTCTTGTCGAGCGGCAAATAATCAGTCGTGTGACCGTACCCGAGCAGTCGAGCAGTGCTATTTCGATCGCGGCCAATCTTGTCCAGATACTTTCCCGAAACCAGAACAACCGATGCCGCGCCATCGGTGATCTGGGAACAATCGGAAACTTTGAGAGGCGGCGCGACGCTCGGATTCTTATCGGAGACTTGCGATGCGCAATCGAACGTAAGATCGGCGTTACGCATTTGTGCCAGAGGATTCAACTTGGCGTGCGCATAATTTTTCCACGCGACCTGAGCCAGGTCCGCTTCGGTCGCGCCATATTTCTCGATGTAAATTTGCGCGATGCGTCCGAATAATTTGGGAAACATGAAGTCGCCATACTCCGGCTTTTCATTGTGATAATCGGCAGCCGCGCCGAGCACATCAGATCCATCGAGCGACGACATGGTCTTCTGCTGTTCCGCGCCGACGACCAGTACCACGTCGTAGAACCCGCCCATGATCCATTCGGCGCCGAGCAACACCGACAGCGCCCCCGACGCGCACGCCGCTTCAGTGTGCATCGTGGGAATCCCGCGCAATTTCGGATCGATCTCGGGGATAAACGCGCCGAGCTGCAACTGTTTCGTAAACTGACCCGCGTTAAAATTGCCAACCGCGCCCGCCTGAATTTCCGCCGGATCAATCTTCGCGTCATCGATCGCCTTTTTTCCGGCTTCGATGATGATGTGCCGGATGGTTTTCCCTTCCTTCTTCAGGTTACGCTTAAAATCGGTGCGCCCGCCGCCGAGAATGTAAACTGACTCGCTCATGATTTAGCTTAACCCATTTCTTCAGCGAGTCATCCCGAGGTCGCCGCGGCGACCGAGGGACATCACAAATCCTGCCCCTAGTGCCGCCCAGATTCAGGTTGGAGTCCGCCCAGCATCTTTGCGAACCGCGCCTCGCGGCGGACGGCGTCCCATGCAGGATCAAACTTCAGTTGCCCGTAGTCTGGACCGCCGGGCGTTTTGGCAAGAAACACCAACCGTTCCATTGCCGAATCAACATCGCCGACCCAGGCGTAAATCATCGCCACGCTCGAAAGGACAGCCGCGCCGTCGATGGCATCACTCGAGATCGGTCGCAGCTCGACCGCGCGCAGGCCTTCCGCGATTGCCTCTTGTTTTCGCTGCAGTCCGGCGTCGATGAGACCAAGCTGAGCGACCAAAATTCCATCGTCAGGATGGTCGTGCAGCTTTGCCTCTATTTTCAGACGGGCGGCATTAAACGCCTCGCGCGTTTTCTGCCCGTCGCCTTGTGCTCGTGCAATCAACGCCTCGAACCAACTGCTCGGCAATAACGATCCTGTGCCACCGACAATCTCTTCCAGATTTGATGCCGCCAGAATTTTTTCGGCGGCGGACGGGTCTCGCTCGTACAAGGCAAGGCTGATGCGTGTGAAAGTGACCGCTCCAGCAGGATCGTAGCCGGCGGGCAAAGAATCCAATCCAAGGCGCGCCGTTTTTATATTTCCTTTTTCCAGCTCGATCGACGCGCGCATCATTTGAAAATAAGTGGCGTTGGCGGGATTGGCGGCGGCCGCACGGTCGAATACAGCTTGTTCCTCGTCATATCGACGCAGCAGATCGTAGAGAATGGCGAGGTCGCCGAGAATTCGCGGATTGCGAGGATCCAACTCAGCCGCTTTTTCCTGGTTCTTAAGCGCGTCATCCCATCGACCCTGACGCCGATCGATCAACCCAGTGACGGAGAATATCTCAGCATTGTTGGGTAGGAAGCGCCGGGCAGTGGCCAGTTCTTCCCGAGCCTGCGCATAGTCGCGCATGCCGTGATAATAAAACATCGCCTGGGCCAGATGCGCTTCGCCCAAGTCGGGCGCAAGAGCCAGCGCTTTTTGCGCTGTCGCCTTCGCTTGTGCCAGCCGAGCTAGGGTGTGGTCGAGATCAAACCAATACAAGTCGTCGTTCGCACGCGATGCCCAGCAATAAGCCAACGCAAAATTTGGGTCTCGCGAAATCGCTTCATCGAGTAATCGAACGGCTTTAAGCAGAGTCTCCTTCCGATCGGGGGTATCGGAAAAGGTGTTGATCAACTGTTTGGCTTGGAGGTAAAGGTCGAATGCCTCCAGGTCGCGCGTCGGTCGCACATCAATCGCCGCTTTTTCGCTCGGAGAAATATTTGCCTTTAGTTGCGTAGCGATGTTCTCCGCCACCTCGCTTTGGATTGCGAAAACGTCGGCCAAATCGCGGTCGTAATGCTCGGCCCAAACGTGCTGATCATTCCGCGCGTCGATCAATTGTGCCGTGATTCGGACTTTATCGTTCGCGCGCCGAACGCTGCCTTCCAACAAATACGCGACGCCCAATGCCTGACCGATTTCGCGCATATTCCTCGCCTTCTCACGGTACTGCATCACGGAATTGCGGCTGATGACCTTTAAATCAGAAACTTGGGAGAGCGCGGTTAAAATGTCGTCCTGGATGCCGTCGGCGAAATACGTGTCTTGTTTATCGTCGCTGAAGTTATCGAACGGCAGCACCGCGATGCTTTTGAATGGAATGAACGCTGCTCCGCCCACTTCACGAGAGGGATTTCGGAAATACGCCCAAGCCGCAATGCCGATCGCGATCGGTAAAACAAGGAAAACGACTGCCCTGACGGCACTGCGTCGCCGACTAGTTCGGGTTTGACCGCGACTCGGGAACAATCGCCGTGACTGTTTTTTGATCCTGGTAGGAACTTGTGAGTTGCCGAAACCTTCGCCGTAGAGGTTAAACACGGAGACTACGGTGCCGTGCTTTACTTCAATCTCTCCCAGATCATGCAGACGCGACTTCCAGTGACCGTATTGAGCCAGATCCTCCGCAACCCGCTTGGAAAGAAGAATGTGCCCGGCGTCTGCGCAATCCATGATTCGCTGGGCGATGTTCATTCCCGCACCGGCGACATTCGACCTGTCATTGACGTCCCTAACCGAGTCCACCGGACCGCTATGAATCCCCATGCGCAAGTGAATATGCGGATGATCCTGTAGAGCCTTGCAAATTTCCAATGCGCACTGCACTGGAGCTTCCGGGTTGGTGAAAAATACGAGTGCCATCCCGTCGCCGACGGGAATGCGGATCAGTTTGCCTGCCGCTTCGGCAGTGCAGAAATGAGGCGTTGTTCGAACCACCTGATTGAGCTCAGCCAAAAGCGCGCTCTGCTCGTTGATCAGTAGCCTCGAATATTCGACCACGTCTATGAACAAGACGTGAGCGATTTCGAGCTCGGTATTTGGTTGAAGCCCAGCAGACATCTACTTCATGGCGTAGAATTGCTGAACGCTCGTGTCAATGTATATGCCGAGCGTCGAGAGCAAATGTCGCAGCATTTCTCAGGCGTGACGCAAGCGAAACGCGCGCGAAGCTGCGACGAAGCGAACAACAAATTGGGCGAGTGTTTGCTCAGTTCGTCCCTGAGCTGAAACACGCCGCAAACGTTGCGTTAAAAACTTCAGTTCCTTGGACCCGTCGACCGTTTTGGCCGCCCCGTCGATCGCCGTTTTTTTGCTTTCTTTTTGCTTTTGGATTTCGATTTTCTTGCGCGTGGCATGATTACCTCCGTATTACCGACTCATTCGTTAGGAACAGCCTTGCAAAGTCAAGAACGGATTTAGCGCAGCCTTCGTTCTTGCCATGAAAAACATTGCTCTTCAGTCGATTCGTGTTCGCCACAAGCTTCGACCGTAAGTCGCCGCACTCAGCGTTCGATCTTTTTCGTGAAAGATAAGATCGACAACGTTCACGTTCGGCAAGTTCGCGCTCATGTTCATCCAGCTTCGGCCTGAATTGCGCGAGACAAATACGCCGGCATCAGTTGCCACATACACCGTCCTCGGCGCGTCCGGGCGGATCACCACCGCGTTATGCGGCACGTCCGGAAGTTGACCTTTATCGATGTCTTCCCAGCTCTTGCCGCCATCCTGCGACCGAAACAGATGCGAGTGCCCGAAGTTTCCTAGCGTGATCAAAACGAAATCTGGCCCAAGTTTTGCCGTTGAGTCGATTCGCGTAATCTCGTGACCGGGCAGTGTCGCGCCCGCCAAGTTTGCGCTCCACGTCTTTCCTCCATCGACACTGCGAAAAAAACCGCCGTTTTTCGTGCCCACGTAAATGCGATTCGAGTCGCCCGGCGCCACTTCAATCACAGAAATCGCACTATCGTCGAGAACAGGCGATACCGCCTTCCACGTTTTCCCTGCGTTCTTCGTTCGCCAAACACGCTTTGATCCGGTGAAAACTGTTTTGGCATCGCCGGGATCCATCGTGACATAGACCATCCAAATTGAATCCTTTTCCTTTTGCGGCGCTGGCGGCGAAACATCCCAGCGCCGGCCATTGCACCACCGCCAGATATTCATGTTGTAATACGAAGCGAAGATGTGCCCGGCATCGGCCGGATCATAAATCATCCAGCCGCCGTCACCGCCGAGAATTTCAAAATGGTCGTTGTGGCGGCCAGTCCTCGTGACCACCGTTCCGTTATCTTGCGCGCCACCCCCGAAATGGCGGCTGTCACTTTGCGCAACATCGAAATCGTAATACATCGTAACCGCGAGGCCTTTGCTGCGGTTCGACCAGGTCATACCTCCGTCGTAGCTGACGTCCACACCGCCATCGTTAACGGTATAGACTTGTCCCGGTGCGGCCGCCGGCATCAAGAGTTGATGATGATCGGAATGCGCGTATTTCGGCTGGCCGGCCTTCGCGTCCCATCGCGTCACCTTCTTCCAGTGCTTGCCGCCGTCGGTCGTCAGATGGAGATCGACACCGCCGCACAAGACATGATCAGGATCCTTCGGATGAACGGCGATGGTGTTCCCGTACGAAATTTGTCCTTCATCCGAGAAATGTTTGCCCCCAATTTCTCGCCAGCTTTTTCCGCCATCGTCGCTTCGGAAAACACCGAGCAGCAAATCGCTCCGGTAGCTGCGCGCATCTTCCGCGAACGCATACATTACGTCGGGATTCGACAAGCTGATTGCCAAACTTGTCCGACCAAAACACTCCGGAGCCGGCAGACCTTCCGTTAATTGCATCCAATTCTCGCCGCCGTCAGCCGAACGCCAAATACCGCTTTTCGCTCCTTGCTCTGTGAACGTGGCGAAAATCACGCGCCGTTTCATCGGATGAAAAACAATCGCGTGACACCAGTAATTGTTCCTCGAAACGAAAGATTCACGCTCCCACGTCGCGCCGCCGTCATGCGAAGCAAACATTCCGCCGAAATCCTTCGGCCGTGCGCTCGACTCGTTTGCCCCGACGCCGCCGATCCGCAAATGCTTCGAATCGAAAGGATCGATCGCGATCACGCCGATGCGCGTCGGCACGCCTGTCTCGTCTGATGAGGCTAGCAACGTCCAAGTCTTGCCACCGTTGTCCGTACGATAAATCCCCACCCCGGCGTACGAATCGACCGACAAATTCGCTTCGCCCGTGCCGCAATAAATCACCGCGGGATTCTTTGGATCAATCGCCAGCGACCCGATGTTCAAGGTTTCGTGGTCGCGCCAAAGTGCGCGCCAGGTTCGACCCGCATCGTTACTCTGCCACACGCCACCCGCCGCCGCTCCCGCCCAGATGCAGTCAGGTTTTTCCGGATGACAAACGATGCTCGTCATCCGGCCACCGATGTTGGTCGGACCAATGCTCTCCCACACAACATTTTCTGTCGCCGGCAATGTTTGCTCCGCTCTATTTCGCTCGCGCACCAGAGCGTGCACGGGTGCTTCTCGCATGGGCCAGGCGCTGCGGGATTGAAACCAAACGCTCCTCTGCTTGTGCCGGGAAAGCCGGACGCGCGGCCGGTGCTTCTTTTTCAAATCCTTTCTGCGCGGGCCCGGCTTGAGATGCTTCGGTTCTTTCGTCTTCGATCGGTGTGACATGGTCGACGGCTAGTTGAATATTTGTTTTTGTAAGACACGGCGACGCTTTGATCTAGAAATCTTTTGTATCGCGATGCAACGGACCACGCTGAACGCGCTCGTCGCGCGCGCCGTTTAGTCTCCGGCAGGAGGGGATTGCCCAAAAGTCGATCTCGGTCTCTTTAGGCTGAAGATCGACATCGGCGAAAATAATGATGCCTTCAATCGGCTGCTCGACAATTTGGGCGCCAATCGCCACGTAGTGCGTGAAAAGAACAGGCCTTCCGCAGCCCCCGAAGTAACCCACGTTCAACATCACGCCATCGTGGCTGGGGATGCGCAAGGATTGCGGTCGCAATCCGCTCAGTTCAGCCGCCGAAGGCACTGATCCCCGTGATATCGCGACCCACGATCAGTGTGTGAATGTCGTGTGTGCCTTCGTACGTGGAGACACTCTCAAGGTTCATGAGATGCCGGATAACGGAGTATCGATCAGTGATGCCTGCGGCGCCGAGGATGTCACGCGCCTTGCGCGCGCATCGCAGCGCCATCCACACATTGTTGCGTTTCGCCAGCGAAATCTGCGCAGACCGCGCCGAGCCAACCTCCATCAGGCGGGTGAGACGCAACGCCAGCAATTGCGCCTTCGTAATCTCCTGGGCCATCCAGACAAGCTTTTGCTGCACCAATTGGAAACCGGCAATCGGACGCCCAAATTGTTCGCGCGATTTGGCGTATGCCAGTGCTGTCTCGTAGCAATCAATCGCCGCGCCAATGACTCCCCACGCAATCCCGGTGCGCGCGTACGACAGACACGACAACGCCGCGCCAAGCCCCGATGCCTTCGGCAAACGATTCTCCGAAGGTATTCGGCAGTTTTCAAACCAGCACTCCGACGTGCGCGACATGCGCAGACTGAACTTCCCCTCGATGTCCCGTGCGCGAAATCCGGGCGCGTCCTTCTCCACGACGAATCCTCCCACGTGCCCGTCGTCATCCTTTGCCCAGACAACTTTGACGTCCGCGATCGACGCGTTCCCGATCCAGCACTTGCTGCCGTTTAAAACGTAATGGTCACCATCTCGTCTGGCGCGAGTTTCCATGCCGCCGGGGTCTGAGCCGTGTCCATGTTCCGTGAGCGCGAAACAACCAACGCGCTCCCCCGATACCAATCCCGGCAGCCAGCGCGCCTGCTGCTCTGGCGAGCCGAATGAATGGATCGCTTGTATCGCGAGCGCACCCTGCACCGATGCCAGCGAACGCAGACCCGAATCGCCTCGCTCCAGTTCTTGCATGATTAGACCATAGGCTGTCTGACTCAGCCCTGCGCAGCCGTGCTCTTTCAGATACGGTGCGTAGAAGTCTAATGCCCCCATGCGCGGTATAAGATGTTCCGGAAACTTTCCCGCGCGATGGCACGGAACGATCTCGGACAAAACTTCCTCCTGCACAAAATGCCGTGCTCTATCGCGCGCTGCGCATTCCTCGTCCGTGAGAAGCTCTTCCATGTTATAATAATCTAGGGAACTCATGCTGTGTCGGTTGTGCGCGCCAATTTAGCGGTCGCGCGATACGAATACAACGCTCCCGCTGGCTGGCCGATGCCGGTTATGCTCGCCTGATAATCCGGTTATTTAATCGTCGGCAGTCCGGCGGCTTTCCACGCTTTGAAGCCGCCGGCCATGGAGCGAACCTTTTTGTAGCCCATCTTTTGCAGGCTCTCGGCGGCGAGCGCGCAACGGCCGCCTCCGCCGCAATGGCAAATGATCAATGCATTCGTGTCGGGAACTTTTTCTTCGATGTCGAGTTCGATCGTGCCGCGGCTGAGATGAATCGCATCAGGAATGTGTTCTTCATCCCATTCGTCTTTCTCGCGAACATCGGCAATGACCGCTTCGCCGCTTTTTAATTTCTCCGCCGCGTCCCGCGGCGAGATTTCGGTAATGTTCTTCTTTGCGTTCGCAACCAGCTTTTCGAAACGCGCGTGCTCAGCCATAATCCGAATTTAACCACGGATTACACCGATGGCACGGATGTATAAAAGTAAATGATCCGCGTTATCCGCGTAATCCGTGGTTAAAACTTTTCTTCTACTCGTAGCGCAGCGCTTCGATCGGATCGAGCGCGGCGGCCTTGCGCGCGGGATAGAATCCGAAGAAGACGCCTACAGCTGCGCTGAATAAGAACGCGATGGCAATTGAGCCAATGGAGATCAACGTTGGCCAATGAGCGTAGATCGATAGGAGCGCCGATGCGCCGATGCCGCAGATGATCCCGATCACGCCGCCAACCGAACTCAGCGTTACAGCTTCAATCAAAAATTGCGTGAGAATGTCATTTCCGCGTGCGCCGACAGCCATGCGCACGCCGATCTCCCGTGTCCGCTCGGTCACGCTCACGAGCATGATGTTCATGATGCCGATTCCGCCCACCACCAGAGATACGCCGGCGATTGTGCCGAGTAGGACGGTCATCACCCGTGAAGTGGCGGTAGCGGCTTCGGCGATTTCCTGTTGCGTGCGCACGGTGAAATCGTCATCGCGCCCGGGCCGGATGTTATGCCTTTGTCGAAGTAACGTGATGATTTGCTGTTGCGCTGCTGCGATCTGACCCGGATCGCCGATTTGCACATTAATGTTGCGCAAGGTTGTGCCGCCGATCACGCGTTTCATCGCGCTGGTATACGGCATGACGACGATGTCGTCCTGATCGACGCCCTGCGGGCTCAACCCTTTGGGCGTGAGCACGCCCGTAATCGCGAACGGCACATTTTTGATCCGCAAAATCTGCCCGATTGGATTTTCGTTGCCGTAAATCTGTGTCGCGGTGGTGCGGCCAATCACGCAAACCTTGTTCGTGCCGCGGACGTCCTGCGCTGTAAATGGTGCGCCGTCCGCCAGCGGCCATTGGCGAATGTCAAAATAATCTGCCGACTCGCCGAATATCCGGGTGAACCAGTTTTGATTTCCGGCCGCCACTTGCGTAGTTGAAACGACTTCTTCACTCACACCGATTACGCCCGGCACCTCGCGCCGAATCGCTTCAGCATCTTCAATCTTCAACGTGCCCGCGCCGCCCCAGCCGGTGCGAATTCCGCTCGAGGTAGTGCTCCCCGAAAAGATCAGGATTACATTCTGTCCGAGGCTGGCGATCTGCGCTTCGACTTGCGCTTTTGCGCCGTTTCCGATGCCGACCATCGCAATGACTGCGCCGACGCCGATGATAATACCGAGCGCGGTAAGCACCGAACGCATTTTGTTTCGGCGCAACGCGCGGTAGGCGACACTAAATGTAGGGGCGATTCGCATGTGATTCGTTAAATCGTCACAAACGTTACATTGTTACATTGGTTCCCAGTTTTTGAAGCTGTGCGGCCACGTCCGAGCGCTGTGAAACCGCATGATCATCCAGGATCATCCCGTCCCGCATCATGACATTGCGCTGCGCGTACGCAGCGATGTCCTGTTCGTGCGTCACCATGATGATTGTGATTCCGCGCTCGTTGAGGTGCTGAAAAATTCCCATGATCTCGACACTGGTTCGGCTGTCGAGGTTGCCGGTCGGCTCATCGGCGAGCAATATCTCGGGATCGTTGATCAACGCGCGCGCAATGGCCACACGCTGCTGCTGGCCGCCGGAGAGCTGGCTGGGATGATGGTCCTCGCGACCGGCGAGTCCGACTGCTGCAAGCACGCGATCGGCTCTTTCGCGAAGCTGTGCATGTGACAAGCGCTGTGTGTTGTAAACCAGCGGCAGCTCGGCATTCTCGCGCGCGGAGGTGCGGGGAAGCAGATTAAAATTCTGGAAAACAAAGCCTATTTTGCGATTCCGAATATCGGCGAGCTGATCGCGATTTAATCCAGAAACATCGGCATCATCCAGCAAATAACTGCCGGAAGTCGGCCGGTCCAGACAGCCCAGGATATTCATGAGCGTCGATTTTCCGGAACCGCTCGCGCCCATGAGCGCGACAAATTCGCCGCGTTTGATCTCAAGCGACACGCCGCGCACGGCGGGCACTTCCATTTCGCCCGTGCGATAGATTTTGTGCACATCGACGAGTTTGACTAGCGCGCCGTTGTTCATCCCAAACTCTTCCTCTTCTTCTGAATCTTCGTGTTGATCTCGACAGAAATATCCAGAGATGTCTCGACTTCGCTCGACATGACAGGCTATGGGAACCGGCGTGGGCCGCCGGAGAATGGGTTGGCCGGCGTTGATGGCGCTGCGGGTTTTGATAACAATTCGGCGGTCACAACGCGATCGCCTTCTTTTAAGCCTTCAACGACTTCGGTCACTACGCCGTCGCTGATTCCTGTTTTGATCTGGACCGGTTTCGGTTGGCTACCGGGCAAAACATAGACTGTCCGCTCGCTTGTTCGCCGCTCGCGCCCTGCGCCGCCTCGGGAGCCTGCCGGCGCCGGCGATCTCGATCCTATTTCTCCCGATGTCGCATCTGCCGGCCGGTAACGCAGCGCGGCGTTCTTGATTTGGAGCACGTTGTACTTATGCGCGACGATGATTGAAACGTTGGCCGTCATTCCTGGTTTCAATTTCAAATCCGGATTGCTTACACCGATGACCGTGTCGTAAGTCACGACGTTCTGCACAGTAATCGGCGCGTTCCGCACTTGCACAACTTTGCCGTGAAACGTGCGCATCGGAAAAGCGTCCACTGTGAAATCGACGTCCTGCCCCACATCAACGACGCCGACGTCCGCCTCAGCCACATTCGAGTCAATCTGCATTTTTGTGAGATCATTTGCGATTTGGAAAATCACTGGCGCCTGCAAACTGGCCGCGACGGTCTGGCCGACGTCCACATTGCGCGAGATCACGACGCCATCGATGGGCGATGTGATGGTGCAGTGCTCGAGGTCCGCCTTCGCTTTGTCCAGGGCGCCTTGTTTGATTTTTATGTTGGCTTCGGCTTGATGAAGATTTGCCAGCGCCTGGTCCAAGTCCGCCTGCGAGGAGGTTTTCCGGGCAAACAGCTCCTGCGTGCGCTTGGCGTTTACCCTTGCGAGCTCGAGCGCAGCCTGCGCGCTGGCCAGATCCCCCTCGGCCTGAGTGACCGTGGCCTGAAAAAGGGCCGGGTCAATTTGCGCCACGACCTGGCCGGCTTTCACCTGCGAATTAAAATCCGCGAACAACTTCGCGATGTTCCCCGAGACCTGGCTGCCTACCTGTACGTTGACCACGGGATTGAGTGTGCCGGTTGCGGTAACCGCCTGCGTAATTGGCCCGCGCGTAACCGTTGTAGTCTGATAATTTCCAGCGCCACTGTTGCGGCATTGCCGGACGACGAGCGCGACAAGTAACAGCGCGATAATAGCGATGAGCCAGGGGACGAAACGTTTCATTTAAGCAGTGGTTGACTGCGTCTATAAGTAAGAGACAGGAGCAAGCGATGCGCCGTTACATCGAAATCTACTCCATCATGCTGCGCAACTCGCTCATTCGCGAGATGAGTTTCAAGGCGAATTTCCTGCTGTGGATGGTGGTCGAGATCCTTTGGTTCTGCGGGCAAATCGTTTTCTTTAGCATCATCTTCGGGAACGTCGATCACATCGGGGATTGGACGAAATGGGAAGTGGTGCTGCTGGTCGGCACGCACCAAATCATCGCACAACTGTTCCAAGCCTTCTTTTTTGTGAACGTGGCAAACATTCCGGAGCTGGTACGCACAGGAAGGCTGGATTCGCTGTTGGTCTTACCGGTCGACAGCCAGTTCGCCGTCTCCACGAAACAATTCGCGCTCGACAGTATCGTGAATGCCGCGCTTGGCGGCGTGGTGGTTTGCATAGCGTTGTCCAAGCTGGGTGTCGTCCCGAACCTGCTCTCCGTCCTGCTCTACCTCGCGGCGCTTTGCTTTGGTGTCGCCGTGCATTACTCGATTATGCTCGGCCTGGCGGCGGTGAGTTTTTGGATCGTCCGCGCACAGGGACTGGTCTATGGGTATTTTAATTTCCTAAATATTGCGCGGTATCCGGACGTGATTTTCCCCCGGATTTTCCGGATGATTTTTGGCTGGATCATTCCTGTGGTGATCATCGCGAATATCCCTGCCCGACTGCTCATCAAATCGTTTGGACAACCACTCCCGCTGATGCTTCACCTCATTGTCGCATCGACGATTGTGTTTTGGCTGTCCCGAGTCTTCTGGAGATTTGCTCTGCGGCATTACTCAAGCGCGAGTTCGTGAGCTGTAGCCGCCTCGCTGTGTCGAGGCGACAATGAATCCCTCTAAAACACGGTGACGCAGCGCCGTGGCTACAGTCTCTAAATCTCCGCTTGCGCGCTTGACGAAATGTTCTTAATTAAGCGTCCATTTTTCCAGCGCCAGTCGATTACGAGGGCGCTTAAACGCTATGGCTAAACCAAAGAAAAAGAAGAGTTCTGCGAAGAAATCAGCTGCTCGGAAGGCGCGAGCGGCGCGCAAGGTCCGCGCCAAAAAGGCGCGCATAGTCAAGGGTGCTCGGCGCACGAAGTCTGCGCGACGTTCGCCGAAAACCAGACGGCAAACTACGGAGTCGCCTGCGGTGCTGCTCGGCCTGAATCATCGCGAAAGGAAGCTCGATCCGTTTATTCGCAAGCAGAAAGAAAAACTTCTCCAGCTTCGCGACGCCATGGTGGATTCCATGGCCGGTGTGGCCCAGGGCACTCTTCGCTCTCGCGCTGAAGGCAGCGAGGCTTCTGCCTTTGGCATGCATCAGGCCGACGCCGGGTCCGATGCTTACGATCGTGATTTTGCGTTGAGTTTGCTTTCGCAGGAGCAGGACGCGCTTTATGAAATCGATGAGGCGCTCAAGCGCATCGAGCTGGGTACCTACGGAAAATGCGAGATGTCCGGCAAACCAATCCCGCGTGCGCGACTCGAAGCAATCCCGTTTGCGCGTTTCACGGTTGAATGCCAGTCGCAGTTGGAAAAGCAAAGTAAAGCGTCCCGGGTCCGTCAATCGGTCACTTCTTTGTTCGGTCTGACTGAGGAGGAAACCCGCGAGGGCGAGGAGGAAGAAGCCACGCCAGCGGAAGTGAAGGAGTAATGGATGGCGCAGGAAATTGTCACTCTTGAATGCACCGAGGCTAAAGCGTTAGGCAAACCGCCTTCGCGCTACATGACCACGCGCAACAAAAAAAGTCCGCGCACGCCGAACCGGCTCGAGAAAAAGAAATACAATCCGTTTTTGCGGCGACACACGTTGCACCGCGAGACCAAGTAATCATTGATGCAGCCAAAAACGCCCAAACGCCGCTCCGCATTC
>WNGQ01001310.1_pt1 | contig 25884 bp, 15 predicted proteins | sample 5407661 | NCBI WGS metagenome assembly WNGQ01 (sample SAMN13153382, study PRJNA577476) | soil metagenome | isolation source: 60 cm soil or saprolite under Garry oak tree replicate 2 | place: USA:California | collected 2016-06-15 | reverse complement strand
GCGTGCGTCCATCCGGACTCCAGGCCATAGAAAGCACCCGATCCGTATGCCCCGCCAGTGTCTGGAGCAGGCGTCCGCTGGCCACGTCCCACAGCTTGACCGTGCCATCATGGCTCCCGCTGGCCAGGATGCTGCCGTCAGGGGCAAAGGCCAGTCTCACTACCCAGTTGGTATGTCCTGCGAGCGTCTGTATGCAGGTAACTAGTTGTGTCTTCTCTATCTCCCACACCCGAATCTGCCCCGCGAGGCCACCACTGGCGAGCAGGCGTCCATCCGGACTCCAGGTGACCTCAAACACCGGATCAGGATGCGAGAGCGTCTGCAGCTGCGTGCCACTCTGTCGATCCCAGAGCCGGACGGTCGCATCATTGCCCCCACTAGCAAGCAGGCTTCCATCGGGAGCAAAAGCCACACTGTAGATACTGTCCGTATGCCAGCCTGTCCAGAGCAGGGCGCCACTAGCTACCTCCCAGAGCTTGATGCTGCCATCATAGCTCCCGCTGGCCAGAGTGCATCCATCCGGGCTGAAAGCGATAGTCGGCACAATGTCAGTATGGGCCTGCCAGATCCGGTGCAGGGTCTGGCCCGCCTCCTTCTCCCACACCCACACCCGCACTTCTCCCCGCTTGCTGCCAGCGGCCCAGTAATGCCCGTTGCGGCTGATGGCCACTGTCCAGCTGGCATCGAAGGCCTCAGTAAAGACGCACTCACGCATCAACGCCCCGGACAGGGTCGCGTCTTGCATCTGGACGCCTTGCAGATACACCCTGCGCAGCGACAGCTGCGACAGATCCAGCCCACGCAGGTCCCCGCGCAGCAGCCGCAGCAGGGCCACCAGGTTGGCTGGTCCATACCCCTGGGCCGAGGAGGCCCAGGGACGCACCTGATCGAGCAGAACGCACAACTGCTTCTCCACGTCGGCTCGCCCCTGATACACGTGCTGCAGGCTCGCCTGCAGCGGAGCGAGCAGCAGCCGCTCCTGGGTCTCTCGCACGTAGTCCTTCGCCTGTGCCTGAGAGATGCCATGTTGCAGGAGGAGCGAGAGCCGCCCCTGCTCGATCTCCTGGCTCGCCATGGTAACTAGCCTGCTGGTCACATACTCCAGCACCACCGACTGCAAGGTGAAGCTACCTGCCCGTTGCCCCCGCTCGATGAGCGAGCGCCGGCGCAGGCCATCCATCGCTTCCAACACCTGCACGCGCGGTAGCGGGGCCACTAGCACGGCGAGCAGTTCCTCCACTGTTACCGGCTCGCGCATAACCGCCAGCCAGCACAGCACCGTCTGCTCCAGGCTCGAGAGCCGCGCAAAGTGCTCGTCGAGCAACTCGGCAATGCTGCCAAAGATGTGCGTGCCACCAGATAGGAACTGGTCGATCTGGCCCCCGAAGAGGTCAGCGATGGTCTCCGCCACAATGTTCAAGGCCAGGGGATTGCCCGAGTACGCCTGCACCAGGCGGGCGCACTCGTCGGGGGAGCCCATGACCTCATGCTCCGTGAGCAGGTACTCGCAGGCGGCGGCCTCCAACCCAGTCAGGCGCAAGGCGCGCACCGGTGTGCGGCTGCCCTCCAGGGCGCGCAGCTCGGCGGGTTTCTCCCGGCTGGTCAACAGCAGGCAACTCTGGTGCGCCGTTTGGGCCACCTGCCGCAGCAGGCGGCCGTACGCTTCAAAGCCAGGACGCAGCCGCCCCCGCACATCGCCTTCCTCCAGCAGCGTCTCCAGATTGTCGAGCACAAGCAGCACCCGCGAGGTGCGTAGCTCCTCCAGTAGGAGGCTCAGGCGTCGCTCCAGGTTCTCGGGCACCAGGACCAACGGCTTTTGCGAGAGCACTTGGAGGCAGGCATCCAGCAACGCTTCGCAGGAGGGGGCATCGCGCAGGGAACGCCAGATGACCACCTCAAAGTGCGCAGCGACCTGGTGCATAGCACTAACCACCAGCGCCGACTTGCCCATGCCTCCCATCCCCAGTACACTGATCACCCGACAGCGCTCCTGCACCATCCAGCGCGAGAGGGTCGCCAGTTCCTGCTCGCGTCCATAGAAGGTAGGCACGTCCAACACCTCCCCCCACTCCACCCGCGGCCCGCTGGCAGGACGCGCCGGGGCCGCTGGCTGGGCCGGGACGGAGGCGGAGGGCCTCGGGGCCACAAGCGCCGGGGAGGGACGCGAGCTGCTCAGCAAGCTGGAGAGCCACTGCTCATCGAGCAGCACCTTCTGGTGCGTCGCCTTCCAGAAGGCACGGATCTCCTCTTCCTCGCGACCGGGGGGAAAGGCCTGCTGCTGCGCGGCCAGCGTCAGCAAGGCTTTGAGGTGGTCGGCCTTGAGATAACTGCTGCCGGCCTCCCACTCCCCCACCGCGCGTCGCGAGACCCCCAGCAGGTCGGCCAGTCCCGCTTGCGTCAGGCCAATGCTCGTCCGCAGGGTCAGCATGGCCTGACCAAAGGCATTGTCTCGCTCACGATAGGAGAATCGCTTCATTCGCGTGCTCCCTTCCTGCCGCGCGACCCCTCGGCGCCACGCCAGCAATGGAAAGTAATGGGAAGTAACATGCCAACTGCTGGAGGCTGTTTTCCCCAGGCATTCTCAGTATACTGGTAGGTGTTGGATGCGCTCCACGCGGGTCCACGCTGGTTATGAGGGTCTGGGGAATGGCGAGAGACTCCAGACTCTCCCTCTGACTTCACCCTTGTATGATAACAGATTTGCTGACGGATGACGAGCCTCTTGCCCACGAGTCCAGGGCTTTTCCAGCGGATCAGTTGCAGTTTGACCTGCCCTGATACATGAGCCACGAAGAGCAGCCACTGCCCATTGGCAGAGACTTGCGCCTCGGAGATGGACGGTGCCGGCCATCTTCACGATCTCGACTTTGGCGCCGGTCACCACATCGTACCGTTTCAAGGTGCCGAAGGTCGGGAAAAATACATTAAATAAGGAAGAGTTCTTCTTCTAAGTGGTGCCGTACGAGTAGTTCTGCCTGAGCATTGTTCATGGGTTGCCCACGCGTTGTCGCTTCCCTTAACACCTGCAGCACGCGCTCCCGGAAATGGGAGAGATATGGCGCTTGCAGGTGTGGCAGCGGCATTACCCCCAGTTCAATATCCTTGAATTCGTAGAAAGCCTCATCTGGGAGGGTTAAGGCGACGAGGTTACTATATTCCTCGATCAGGGCCAGTCGCGATGGTAGAAAATACTCCGGCCGGGTACTCATGACGGTGAACGTTCCGGCAATGCGTCCTGCACGACGCAGGGGAAAGACGCTGAGCCCGGCAATCCCACCTCTGTTCGGATAGGTGAGCCATCGGGGCTCCTGAAAGTTGGTAATGGTCAGCGAGCGGCCTGAAGAGACCACTTGTCCCGCGACGGTTTCGCTTCCCATGAAGATGCTTTGCTGCTCCATGTCTCCTCCCCAGGTCGGTTTGCCTATACCCATCGACGTGTACAGACTACGCACTTTGTCTTTGGAGGGAGGCACACAAAGTGGAAGCGCAATCACGAAATGCTTCTGACCTGCTCTAAGTTGCTCGAAAGCGTGCCGGAGAATGAACTGACGGATCGACCAGAAGTCCTGCTCAGGGGAGGTACTGGTCAACATAGTGAACACCTGGACATAGAAGGCATGGGAGAGCTCGGGCGCAGCCCCATTTGTGTCTGTGTGGTCTGCTGGCAACGTCCTGACCTCCCTTATCTCAGATTTGTAGAGGTATTCCTCAGTATAAGAGCCGCTCACAATAAAAGGAGCGTACGAGATTTCACGCCCTTTGCATTATACTTGAAGCGAAAGAGCTAATCAAGGAACATGGCTGCGAAATTGTCGAGTATGTAGGCTATTGTGTCGTGACTTTTCGAGGAGGAACGATGCGAAAGGAAATCTTCCCGCGCTTATACAATGCGCGGTATGAGATCATGCTACCAGATGGCTGCCAGATGAGGGAAATGTACGACAGATGCCAGGAATACAGTCTTCTGTTTTTGATGCCATGCTGCAGGCTCTAAACATATCATTGTGAGGAAGGGGTTGTCCACGGCGCGGCCGTGGACAACCCCTTCCTCACAATGATATGTGAAAAAACCTACAGATCCATCCCCACTGAAGCCGGCTCAACCTCCTCAACCTCTTTCTCCTCCCCCACTCCTTCAGCGACTTCAGCAACGCTCTCTTTCTCGGCTCCCTCACTCTTACTCTCGTTGCTATTCATAGCTGGCGCGGGAACCAGCGCCACTACCGGCAAATTGCTTTCGACGACGACACCGTTCTCCATATACACATGATAGGGGAACATGGCCGGGTCAAAGGCGCTGCTGTGCGAGACGAAGAGTACCTGCTCAAAGTGCTGGCCCAGGATTTCGCCGGTGACGACATTGACCAGCGCCTGGGTGCGGCCGCGATCAAACGAACTCAGCGGCTCATCCAACAGTACAAAGCCAGGTGCAGCCGCCAACTCGCGCGGGAGAGCGGCAATGGCAAAAGCCAGGCGCAGCGCCAGCGACAACTGGTCAGCGGCGCCACCGGAGAGAGCCGACTTGGGAACATATTCACCCGCAGCAGTGTCCCATACGCGCAACTGCAATGGACCACCACTGGCCATTCCCTCTTCTTCCTCCGTCCTAAGGTAGACATCGTGATAACGCCCGCTGGTCAACAGGGGGAGGATTTGTTGCATATAGTACTCGGTACGCGGCAGCATCTTACGCATCAGGCGTTCTGTGGTAGATTTCAATAGCTGGCTGCCATATTTCCTGGTCTCGTAGCTTCGTTCCTGCTGCTGCATGCGCGCCCGCGCTTGCACCAGGTCAAGCTTTGCCTCGCCCGTCTGCAATTGCTTACTGAGTGCCAATTCTTGCTGCTCGAGCTCTTCCAGTTCCTGTTCTACTGACTCATGTTCCTCTTCCAGGCGCTCGCGGTCCGACGTGGTATACTCACCAACCAGAGGCCAGACAGACACGATATCGGTGAAGTTGTATCCCCTGGTTGGGGGTCGTTTGCGCTGAACGAGCATTACAGCAATACGTTCATGGGCTCCTTCGATCTCCTGGCGACACAGTTCAATCTTCGCCTTAGAGGCGTTTTCCTGTTCCTGTATCTTCTCCAACTCTTGCAGAATGCCGTTCTCGTCCGCTTCGATAATCTCCTGCGTACAGCGTTGGCGCAGCGCTACGAGCGTCTCAGCGAAAGGGTTGGCTGGCACGATCCAGCTGCCGAGGGAGCCACTGTACTTCGCAAGCCGATTATAGTGGTCGGCTAGCGCGTCCTGCCGGTCTTTAAGCATGGCGAGATAATTGTCACGACGGCTCTGCAGATGCACGCGCTTCCCCAGGGTGATATGTAGTGCCTCCAGTTGTTTGCGCGCGGCTACTTCCTCGTTGTTGATTGCGGTCTGCCCAAAGGAGACGCCCAGGTGTTTGACGCGCTGGCGTAATGAATCTTGCAAACTTTGCATGGCGCTGCGCAAGGTGAGTTGCTGCTCGCGCGCGCGTTCAGTCTGTTCAACAACATTCATACCCTGGTAACGCTCACCGCGCTTCGCAAGCGCACGCTTGCTCACCAGCAAAATATCGAGCGATTCCTGCTGCCTCTTGAGTTTTGCTTTGAGATCAGTGATGAGGTCGAGTTTGCCATCCAGGGAAACAATTTCTCGTTCAGTGACCTGGATAGCATCCCCGACCGCCATTTCCAGGTCGTCTACTGTCGTGGATGGTTCAGCAGCGGACGCGGCCGGAGCGACGGAGGCATCGAAGTTGGGAATAGACAGGCCCTCCTGGCCCGCCCGCGACGCTATTTCGTTCTGCCGATCCTGAATGGCGATGCGATCCGAACGCAATTTCGCGTCATAGTCATCCCAGCCCTCGTTCTTACACTGGTCCTCAAGGCGCTGACGCTCACTGCGCAATGCCTCTACAGCCTCCATCTTTCTATTGACCCGGTTCCCTACGGCCTGGGCAGCATCTCGTTTCTCTGTCAAACGCTGCTGTAAATCAGCAAGACTTTCGCCTTTATCCTGGATCTCTTTCAAGCGTTGTTGGGCCTCTTCGGGCGAGTCCGGCACGCTGCCACCTAGCGAATGGATCTCGCGCTCGACCTGTGCCAGCGCATCGCGCTGGCCGCCCTTGCGCACGGCAGCTTCACGCGCAGCGACCATCATACCAACCTGGTTAATAGCCTCCTGCATACGCCCGTTGGCGATTTGTTCCAGGTCGTGCGCCTTGTTATAGCTATAGAAGCTATAGCCGGCACCCGCCAGTAGCGCGAGCGCAAGCAGCCCCAGCACCGAGGCCAGCACAGCCTGTTGGGAGAGCATAAAGAGCGCGACGACCCCCAAGATTACGCCAAGCGTGCCACCTCCTATGGAGGCGAATAGCCATCTAATCGCGGCACGACGGGCTTCCAAAGCCGCAGTGGTCAATTGCCCCTGGTGCCGATGGGCAGCCATGACTTGTTGCTCCGCCTCCGCCACCCCATCTGATAACTCTTTAAAGCGCTGCCATTCCTCAAGTTTGCGGCCAATGCTGAACTCCCGCAAGCGCTTTTCCAGCGTGTCGACCTCTTGCTGGGCCTGGCGAGCCTCGGCCTCGACCAGGTTCAGCTCTCGCTCTGCCTCTGCTAAATCTTTTCGTACCTTCGCCAGCTGCACATTGTTTTCTTCCACCAGCACTTGCTGCATGACGCGGTATGTATACTTTTCCTCGGCCCTGTGAAGGGCCGCCAGGCGCTCTCTCAATTCCCGCAAGCGAGAAAGGCGAGTCTCTAACTTTGGACGGCCGACGCGCCGCCGCTCCTCTAACTCGTTGAGAGACTGCCGCTCCTCTTCCATTTGCTGGCGCAGGTTACTGATCTGCGTATCCACGTCGTTGTTATCTTTTTGCCACTCCTGGTAGTTGTTAAGATCCTTCTCCAGGCCCTTAATAGTGTTTACTGCGCTCAGCAAGTCATTCGATAGACGCTCTAATGTACCAAATGAACGCGTCAGATCGACCAGTTCTTTGACGCGTTTCTCCAACTCGGGAAGCTCTTCATGCTCACGTCGATCAAGTTCCGTTATTTCTCGTTCAAGCTCAGGAAGTTCACGCTGTGCTTCGGCAATCGCATCATAGGCAGCGATAATCTCACCGAGGGTAGCATCAGCCTTATTCAATTGCAGGATACGACTCTGGCGCCCCTTAAGCTCAGCGCGCTGCGCGCGCAGTTGTTCAAGAGAAAGTTCCTGCTCCGCGATATCCGCCTCTTGCTGGGTGATATCCGTTAGATCCTCGGAAATGGACACAGCATCGAGCGCCGCTTCAAGTTCACCCATTCTCAGGCTTGATTCAGGGATGCGAGCCTGTACCTCGGCCAGTTTCAGCCGTCCGGTGCTCTCCTGCAGCATCTTTTCATCGTTTGGCGTCAATTTGAACTGCTCGGTCAAACGCAAGAGCTTCTCCAGGCCCAGCAGCTTGCGCAACGTGGTTTCTCGTTCACTTCCCGGCAGGTTTTCCAGGCGATTCAGGCTCTTCTGTTCAATAAAGCAGGAGTTGCGCAAAGTTTCAGCATCCACGCGCCCCAGCTCAGTGATGATCCGCTCGTTGGCGGTCCCAAGACGCGTAATCGGCTCCTCTTCAGGCATTCCCAGTTTGCGCACTTGCAGTGTGACCTGCTGTCCCTTACCTCGCTCGATAACGCGGTTGATTATCAACTCGTTAGCACCAATGGAGAGCGTAAGGGTAACGCTCGCCCGTGACGAACCGTAGAGCACCAGGTCATCAATAGAACTCTTCCCATGGTCTGAAGCGATGGGTGTACCATAGAGAGCAAAATAGATGCTCTCCAGAAGGGCAGATTTGCCAGCTTCATTTGGACCCTGGAAGAGGATACTGCCACGTTGTGGGAAGTGCAGGTCGATCTCCCGCAAGAGCCTGAAATGTTCAACTGTGAGATGTTTAAGTATAATCATAGTTACCGCCTTTTTACCTCGTCCATGGCCGCCAGGAGATCTTCTTTGGTTGCGCGCAAAGCTTTTTTCTCCTGTTCATCGTGTGCGACAGCGATCCATTCATCTGCCAGGGCCATCAGTTCCTCACGAGGGGAGAAACGCTCACCCGTCTCCGCCGATATGGCTTCCAGCTCAGATAAGATTTCCAGGCCGCTATCGTCGATAGCGAGGGCAAAACAATGTTCTTCACCATAGCGTCGTAACTGGTTTAGATCCAATTGATGGTACTGCCCTCGTGTCAGTTGGCCTTCGAGGCGCAACTGTACCATCGTCTCTTCGCTGCACAAAGGCTGTAGCTGCTCAAGAATACTATCGGTGGTGGAGGCAGTGGTGCTTGTGCCATCCGGCCAGAGTTCACTGGTCTGTAACAGCAGCCGCTGCAGTTTCAATGAATCGACCACGATATGTTTACACCAGCGAATACCGTCGGCGGCAAGCCCCAGGAAGACGAAACCAGGCTCCTGATCAGGGTCACTAAAGTCGATATGTTGCGTAGCTCCAGCTACGATAACCTCGCATTGGCCAATATGTAAATGCTGGTAACTATGGTGATAGCCAGCCAGTATATAGCGGAATAACGATTGATCCTCGATACTACTACGGCTGACCTGGGCACGTCTCTCCAGCAGAGATCTTCCGGTGGTTAAACCCTCGATGGGTGCGTGTAAAAGAAGGATGGATACGGCGGCGCGCTCAATTTCGCTCTGTTCGTGGACGCGCGTTAAGGGATTGCCCTCCTGCCCGGCCAGCACGCCAAGCCCACAGATACCAACCAGCACATCACGAATCTTGACCATGACAGGTTCCAGCTGGGTCGGGTTCGGGGGAAAATAGTGCATAACGCCTAAGTGCGCGTAACTTACCTGGGGGGCTTGAGCGGCATCTCCCAGCAACGTATGCGTCTCTGCCGGTGTATCACAGACACCACCAAGGGCAAAGACGCGTATCCCCGCCTGGCGCAGCTGCGCCAGGCGGGCCGAAACAAAGCTGCGATCTCGCTCATCTGGAGTGGTTGCATCGAACAGATCACCAGCTTGCACAAACAGATCAACACCCTGACCAACCGCGAAATCGGTTGCTTGCTGAAATGCGTGGCGCAGCCGTTGCTGGCGCTCTTCACGTTTAACGGGTTGCTGGCCAAAAGTTGTGTAACCCAGGTGATTGTCGGCAGTAAATACGACGGTGATGGTATCATTGGAACGCTGCTGATCGGAGAACCCGGCCTGTGCCGTGTCACCTCCATTATTCTCTGACATTTGACAATGCGGCGCGCAATCTTTCTCTGGTGCCGCTCCTCCTTCCATTATTTCTCCTTAACAAAACGAGTCTATCACAAACAATGGCGATTATTAACCAAACTGCACAGAAAAAGGACTATTTGGGGAATAGCAAGCAGGGAAACGGACGCTTGACCCAAAAGTACCGGATGAAACTGAAGCATAGACAGTAGGTATCTATCATATTAAGATGTTGAGAGTTTGCGCTGATTTTTACTGAGTGGTAGCTGATTCATGTAGAATCGAGCAGGCAGCGAGACGATTAATCTGTTTATTACGTATTAATAATATATACAAATAAAAACATGGCAGCGTCCAAAGGCGCACGCAGTCCGGGAACTCGGATTTGGTACGTTCAGAGAGGGGAGAGGAAGTAGGGTGGCTACGATACAATACGATAGAGAAAGAGAGTCGCGCGCTATACTTCTTTCATTTGTAAAAAGCATCCAGGAACGCGACATCGTCACATATGAGCATTCGAGAAGAGTAGCGACATATGCTCAACGCCTGGCCCGCTACCTGGGATGGAGCCGGTGTGAGGCATATGATCTGGCTCTAGCAGCGCTTGTGCATGACCTCGGCAAGACATGGATCGCCAACGATATCCTCAACAAGTCAGAAGCGCTCTCAAAAGACGAACGACGCACGATGGAGCGACACCCCGCGATAGGGGCGGGTATACTGATCGGCTGCGATGTGCATCCTTTTTACGTCGAGACGGTTCTGCACCACCACGAAGCGTGGGACGGTAGCGGTTATCCCAGCGGTCTGCATGGAGAGGAGATTCCTTTAAGTGCACGCATTCTGGCGGTGGCCGACGTCTATGATGCCTTAACTTCACAGCGTCCATATAGAGTAGCGCTCTCGGATGATGCCGCTCGTGAGCACCTGCTCCAGAGAGCATCCATCAATCATGATCCGACTGTTGTTGCGGCCTTTCTCCACCTGCTAGAGATCTTTCCGAACTTCAGACTGCCGCAGCTTGTCTGTGCCCTGCCCAAAATCAATCTCCCCGGCTAAAGGATTGTTATGGTAACTACATATCAAGCATTGCTTCGTTTGCACGTCGAAGCTGCCTGGAACGTACGGCTTCCCCCCATTGAGCAAAACGATGTCTCGCTTTTACCAGGGGGCCACAGGCCGTACTGGAAGCTCTGTGCCGCCACTATGGCTGGTGACCACGTCCATATCTGGAGGACGGATGCCAGCGCATCAGAGCGTGAAGCGCTGCTCAAGCGCGCACATGAAGCGCTGAATTTGCCGCCGACCGTGGCCGCGGCGACGGGTATCAGTCGCGAGGTTGCTTTTCACCAGATAGAATCACCAGCATTGGGGATAGAAACTGCGCGGCGGATGGCACGCCTGCTCACTTCTCGCGATCGCTCACTGGTGAGAACCTTTCAGCCAAATTCCGAGGATTACTATCTCCACCCTGATCGACGCCCACTTTTCGGCGTCGTCATCGACGGGCGTTTACTCAGCCTTGCCCATAGCTCGCGTCGCACCCCTGAAGCGTGTGAACTGGGCATTACTACCTTGCCGGCGGCGCGTCGCAAGGGATACGCACTCGCAGCGACCATCCTGTGGGCAGCAGCCGTGAACCAGGAAGGGCTCGTTCCAATCTACAGCGCTCTCGTCAAAAACGCAGCGTCCCTCAATTTAGCCAATGCCGCCGGGTATCGCATCTTCGCCCACATAGCGACCGTTAAATAGTAACAGAACGAGCAACCTCCCTCAGATCAAATACAGGTCCATCGCGACAAATCACCTTCACACCCGAATGAGTCTCAAAACTACAGGAAAGACAGACACCACTGGCACATACAAGCGGGCGCAGCACAAGCGCCTGCGCGAAATTTCTGCCCCGCATACGCTCAAAAGTGGAATACAACACAACAGCCGTTTCACGTGAAACACTACAACAAGCAGCATCCGCCCATGCCAGATAATCCCCCAGCACCTCCCGCAACGCCCCCTGCTCTCCAAGACTGCCATCAGCAGTAATAATATGATACTCGACCTCGGGGGGCAACAACGCCGGCGGGTAGACCTCCGCCGCGCTGGCAAAGTGAGCGACCAGCGTCACCGCCAGTTCTTGCCCGATAGCGCTCTGTGCCAACAAAGTAATACTCGAAATCATGCTGCTACTTTCGCTGACAAGCAAAAGATTTCGCACCGTCGGACGCACCTCCCAGCCATGTCCCAGCGGCCCCAGGATATCGAGCGTCCCTCCCTCTCGCTGCCCTGCCAGCCAGGAGGTACCTCGCCCCTGCACATGTACCAGCAATGTGCACAATCCCTGCGCCGGTCGCACCGAATGGACAAAAAAGGGACGTCGCAGCAGGGGATCACTTGCCAACGGATGACAACAGCGCACCATACAATACTGACCAGGCTGTGCCGCGCTGGCCAGGGCCGGAACATGCATTTCGATGAGATGCACACCGGCACGAATTTCGTTATTACTCGTGATGGTCGCAGTGTACAGGCGCATAAGCTAATCTTTCACAAGCATCCCGTAGGGGCGGGGGTGGCTGGGATGATGGGAGGGGACGCTTGCGTCGCCCTGCTGAGGTGATCAGGCTTGGCAACGGAGGACGAGGGCGACGCAAGCGTCCCCTCCCCGCATCCACACCGCTCCCGCCCCTACGAATGGGACGATCGGCCGCCAAAAAACCCACCTGTGTAAAGTGGGTAGTAATCACGAAATCATTCCCAAAAAGTTGCGCGTCCGCTCATTCTGTGCATGTTCAAAAATTTGCTCAGGTGTTCCCTCCTCCACGATAACGGCCTTATCCATGAAAATGACGTGGCTGCACACATCGCGGGCGAAGCCCATTTCATGCGTGACAACCACCATCGTCATGCCTTCTTCAGCCAGTTGCTTCATCACTTTGAGTACCTCACCGACAAGCTCAGGGTCAAGGGCGGAAGTAGCTTCATCAAAAAGCATGATTTTGGGATTCATCGCCAGCGCGCGCGCAATGGCCACGCGCTGCTGCTGACCGCCGGAGAGTTTATGGGGATAGGCATTCGCCTTATCCGCGAGGCCCACTTTGTCAAGCAAAGCCAGGGCGCGCTCGGTGACCTCGGCTCTGGGCTCGTGCAATACATGAATGGGCGCCTCGATCACGTTCTCTAGCGCTGTCAAATGTGGGAAGAGGTTGAAGCGCTGAAACACGAAACCAACCTGCGAACGGATACGGGCAATGTTGGCCTCGCTGTCCTCGACCAATCTACCATTTTTCTCGCGGTAGCCCATCAATTCGCCGTCGATATAAATACACCCATCGTCAATCTTCTCCAGGTGATTGATGCAGCGCAGCAGCGTGGTTTTACCAGAGCCACTGGGGCCAATCACCACAACGACCTCCCCACGTTTGACCGAGAGATCAACGCCATTTAGCACGGTGAGGTTGCCGAAGCGTTTGACGATCTTCTCGGCTCGAACCATCTCCCTGCTGCTGCCATTATTTTGCTGTTGTACACTCATAGCGTTCTTTCCTCCATTCCTCTCTGATCTAGCGTCCACTGGCCAGTGTACCGGCACCGCCAGGGCGAGGTGAACCAAAGCCCAACATACGTGCCGCCCAACTCTTCTGGTCAATTTCGGTTTTTATCGTGCGATTGGGGTCAAGACGGTTCTCGATCCAGCTCTGGATATAGCCCCAAATAGTAGTCAAGAGCAGGTAGAAGACGGTAGCCACAATCAGGAGTTCAAAGATGACAAAGTTCTGCGAGCCATAGACCTCGGCGGTACCCGTGAGTTCGAGCAAACCAATCACAGAGGCGATGGAGGTGGTTTTGAGCATGTTATTGAATTCGTTGCCCAGGGGAGGGATAATCACACGCGCTGCCTGGGGCAGTACAATGCGCCGCATGGCCAGCGCGTAACGCATCCCCAGTGATTTGGCGGCTTCCATTTGCCCGACGTCAACAGAGGTAATGCCCGCGCGTACAATTTCCGCCATGTACGCACCTTCGTTTAGAGAGAAGGCAACAAGAATACAGGCCCAATCGGGAAGCAGGAAATTGGGATTGTTGATGATTCTCGGCAGCCCATCCCATAACAGGAGGACCTGCACCAGCAGTGGACTACCACGAAAAAACCAGATATAGCCGCGCGCTGGCCCGTTCAGGTAGGGGAAACGCGACATACGCATCAAAGCTAAGAAAAGCCCTAAAATGACGCCGCATAACTGGGCGACCACAGATATCCACAGCGTTCGCCAGGCGGCAATGAGAAATAAATGGTTAGGGTCGGCAAAAAGAAAGTGCCAGACAGTATTCCATTCAAACACAGGTAGGCCCTCCTTATAAAGTATTCCGAGTTTTTATCTGGAGGTGCTGGGGCGAGTGCCCCAGCACCTCCAGATAAAAACTCGGAATGCGAATATTGCCGTCAGGCGACGAGCGTACGCCGATCAACCATAGAGATTGCTTCGTTGGTCAACCCCCACTTTTGAATGAGCTGGCTATAGGTACCATCAGACTTTGCCTTAGTAAAAGCGTTCTTCACGGCGTTGAACATGGCCGTATCACTCTTACGAACGACAATGCCCTCCAGGCCGGCGTTGACGACAGAGCCGCCAACGGCAAATTTACCCGGGTTTTGCTTGTTGTAGTAGTCGGTTACGGGCGAGTCTTGATAGGTAGCTACGACGCGCTGGTTGGCCAGCAGTTGGATCACCGCTGTTTGATCTTGCAAGACCACCATTTTGATTTCAGGCTTCCCGGCTTTTTTACAGGCACTGCTGGCCGTCTGTAAGTCCGTCTGCTCGATGGTGCCGGTCTGAACGCCAACGTTCTGTCCACACAGGTCCGTGAGAGACTTGATATTTTTGGGATTGCCGGCCTGTACTAACAGGGACTCACCGGCGTTGAAGTAGGGCACAAAAGCAGCCTTCTTCTGCCGCTCCGGCGTAATGCTGACAGCGGAAATTACCACGTCAAAGCGCTTGTTTGATAAGTCATCGATAATGGTATCGAATTTCGTGGTGACCACATTCACCTGCAGGCCCATGTTCTTAGCTACAGCCGTGATGAGGTCTACATCGAAACCCGCCGCTTTATTGGTGGCGGTGTCGATATATTCCTGCGGTGGATAGGTCGTATCACTGCCAACAGTTAACACTCCTGGCACTTTCAAATCAAGCCCCGAAGAACTAGTGCCTGTTGTTGATGATGTAGAACCACAGGCGGCAAGCAGTACTGTAAGCATTACAAACACACCCGCCAGCAGCATACTGGGCGATCTACGCCGTGCTGACCTTTTAGTCGTAAATATCACGTGGGTTACCTCCTTTAATGAATAAAATATCGATGAAAGAATAAGAGTAGTGTAGCACAGTACCGGAACAAGGTACAAGAATATCAATCATATCCTCTATTGTTGAACTACGTTGATTACAAGATTTGTCTCACCAAAGCGAATTCATGTATAGACCTGCTTGTCACAAATGCCTAACAATGCCTAAAATACGGTCGGGAAAATACTGATTCTTCCCTCCTGGTGTGTTACACTAGGAATAGGGAGAAGAATAATTGCCAGGGATTCCTTAAAAGAGCAGAATCGCTATAAGGGTGGGGGTCAGGAGGCGGTCGCTCCTTAAGTTCTCCGCATTGTGAAATGTGACAACAGTTCTGCCTTTTATATAAAGGGTTGGGAGAGTGAAGTGATGCCCATCACATTTGATCGCAGCATTTGCCGCGATTTAAACGAGACTATTTCACGTGAATGGCTCGTAACGAACGGAGTTGGAGGCTATGCAGCAGGGACCATCGCGGGCGTTTTAACCCGTATGCAGCACGGTCTGCTCGTGACGTCACAAAAAGATGCTGCCAGCCCACAGCTTTTGTCAGCTAAAATTGACGAAGAAGTCGTATTTGATGAGCGCAAATACTACCTGGGTACCAACGAGTACCGGGATGGGACGCTGAATCCTGCCGGTTTCGGTCACCTTGAAGCTTTTCGACTCGAAGAAGGCTTTCCCGTCTTCACGTATCAACTCGGTGGTATCGATGGCATCATGCTCGAAAAGCGCATCTGGATGCCTCATGGCTTCAATACGACATACATTCAATATCGTCTCCTTAGTACGAGTGATTTTAGGAACGCAACACAGCAGGTAGGGCGTACGAGCTGGCGTAGAAATTCAGAGGAACTATCTAGCGAGGAATTTGTGCGTAACAACGGCTTTCCCGCCTACCCGGAGGCCGCGCAGAGAATGCTCTCGCTGACACTCCTGCCCCTCTCCGCCTATCGCCCTCACAGCCAGCCACAATACGGCAATAATGACTGGCATTTTCAGGTACAGGTACACAGTAACTCCCAGCAGCAAGCTTCTGGCGAGCAAGATGATGCTGGAGATGACTATGGGCTACCATTACCGATGCCAAAAGGCGTCACTGGCTGTACTATTCGTGCCTGGGACGGTGCTACCCCCTACTCCATTTTTGCCGTAGGCCATCCCGATAGCCAGCTTTCTTTTATTCCCACTGGCGTCTGGTACTGGCACTTCCTGCGCCGGCATGACCAGGCAGCAGGTCGTCCCGCTATCGACGATCTCTATCTCCCCGGGGTAATCAAGGCTAAACTCTGGCAGTGTAAGGACTCGGTATTAACCATTATTGTCACGGCTGAAGAGTTATCCTCGCTATCCTTCGACCAGCACCAGCTCAACCTCTCCTACAAGCGCAGCAAAGCAGAGCAAAAGCATCTGGTTAGCAGCGTCATACAGCCACTACGTTACTTTGGCGAAGGTGGAGAAACATCGCATGATACTCCGATGCTTTCTCTGCCACCAGCTAGCGATACCACTTTGAGCAGTGAAGAATTTCTGCGCCTGCTGATCCAGGCAGCAGATCGATTCCTGGTACAACGCGCACTGCCACCTGGTGATCCTGTGGATAAGATGTCCTTGTTCTCACACAACCAGCAGAGTGCGCCCGTCATTCTCTCAGACTATTTTAGCCTGGAAGTTCACACACGAGATGCACTCATCGCGCTGCCCGGGCTAACGCTCGCGACGAAGCGTTTCGATGAAGCACGACGTATCCTGCGCTATTATGCGCGCTACTTTAAACAGGGCTTATTGCCGGATCGCCTGCCGTCACTTGAACAACCACTGCAGGAGCGCGATTACGGAAGTGCTGATACGACCCTGTGGTACTTTTTCGCCCTGGATCATTACCTGCAAACTACACATGACTACCAGCTCCTCGATGAGCTGTATCACCATCTGGTCGAGAGCGTCAACTGCTACACACAGGGTACCTTGAACGGTATAAAGGTGGACCCAGATGATGGGCTATTGAGAGTGGATCGGCCAGGTAATTCACTTACGTGGATGCGTGCCTCCATTGATGGCACACCCAGCGCGCCTCGAAGGGGCAAACCTGTCGAGGTTAATGCTCTCTGGTACAACGCCCTTTCGCTCATGCACCAATGGACACAGCACCACGAGCAGTCAGGCTACACGAGCCATGAACACGAGCCCTCTTGTTATCAAGTACAGGCTACGCGCTGTAAAGAACATTTTCACGAGCGCTTCTGGTACGCAGAAGGCGGTTACCTCTATGATGTCATTGACGGACCTGAAGGCAACGATAGTTCTTTCCGCCCGCATCAGCTCCTGGCCCTGTCATTACGTTATTCACCGCTAGATAGTGAGCGTCGAAGAAGCGTTTTTGAGCTTATAACAGAGCAACTCCTGACTCCCTTTGGCCTGCGTACGCTCGCTCCAAAGGATCAGCAGGTGACAAACGGGAAAGAGCATCACCAATCTGGAGGCCAGGAAAGTATCCTGCCCTGGCTGATCGGTCCATACACCGACGCTATGCTCGCTCTCCAGGATTCTCTCCCCACGAAGACAACCCTGCAGAAGGCAAGCGAGAACTGGCAGCAGCAAGACCAATGGCAGAGAGGACTCGCCATTCTGGCAGCTTTCCGCAAACAATTCAACACTGGCCAGCTCGGAATGATCGATGAGCTTTACGATGTAAACTCACCACAGCGGGGAGAAAAGGTTGCCTCCGTTCTCAGCATCGCCGAACTCCTGCGCATATATGATCTTTTTGTCAGCGAGCAAACCAGCCACGCCATTAACCTGCTGAGCAGCGGCGCGGTAACTGCCAGCGGCATACCCACTATGCCTGCGGGTGCCGCTGGCGCGTCATTCACGGACGAGGTAAGAAGAAGATATAACAGAATTAAGTAATGCCTGTCATGGCTATTATGTTACTTCTGCACATTTTTCCACCGAGTTATCCACATTGTTTGTGGATAACTCGTTTTTTTGCGACCACTTTCACCTCTTTCGATGTATCCACAGCAGTGATAGACAAGTTTTTCCACATATTCTACAAGCGATATCTCTCTGTAAAGTTATCCACAAATATTGTGGACAACTTTTCCACATTTTCCGCAACATTACCGAAGTGAGCCAGTTATCCACAAAAAGTGGGGATAACTTTTCCGCATTTTCCACAAGGTAGGCGCTCTGATAGACTTGTCCACAAATATTGTGGACAACTTTTCCACACTTTCCACAAAAATGCCTGCGAAACTTTCCTCCTCTTTTGATAATGGTTAAGAGATTCAGTACGGTACGACGTGCGAAAAAAGTGAATAAAGTGGATAAATCGGCAAAAAATGTGGATAACCATGCTTTTTTGTGCAAAAGTATGGACATCAAAATGACCCAAATTACCTATAGCTGGTTATCCACAAAAAGTGGGGATAACTTCTCCACAATCTCCACAAGCTTTGCGAGGCCAGCCTTTTGCTATCTACTTGTCCACAAAAAGTGGGGATAAGTTATACACATGCATCAGGTGCAGTGGATAATCTTTAAAAGATATCCCCATATCATGTGCATAACTTATCCCCATACGCTATTTCATGGGGATATCTCAAGCCGCCGTCCAGTGGTTATCCCCACCCTCCCTCGCTTTTATCCACAATCTATCCACCTCACTTTTTTGATCCGGAAAAGCTACTCACAATACCTGAAGAGGCACTACGGGCGGAGATACGTAATGAAAAGCAGCGAGAAAAAAGCATATATTTCCGCTTTATCCACATATCCACAGAACCTACTACTACGATAATATATTTTTTATTTTAAAAATATATTACTATAGTAATATAGGGAGTGTGGATATGTGGATAAGTAGGCAAATTAGACATTTGGAGATCAGGCCTGTCATCCTGAGCGCGAGCTTTGGATCTCTGCGGCCGTCTCGCCAGATCCTTCGCTGCGCTCAGGATGACAGGCTGGGGTTCTCTCATCCTGAGCGCGACGAAGGTGAGGCAGAGATCCAAAGCTCGCGCTCAGGATGACAGGCTGGGGTTCTCTCATCATGGGGTTCTGTCATCCTTCGCTGCGCTCAGGATCTCTGGCGGACTCCTGGGGAATCACCAGGATAAGTGGGCAATTAAATAATGTTACGTTTTCGTATCCCCAGGGCCTGCTTATTCGTCGTAACAGATAGTACAATCGGTATACAAATACGAACAAGTTAATACATTTATGTACATTCGTGCGACTTTCTAGAATATCGTCCGTTATATGTGATGTAGGACAAACTGAACTACCTATCCCATTGACCCATGGGCTGAGCTGAAAGACCTGGCGCCATGTCCATCATCGAGACAATCAAGGCAAAAATTAATGTGGTGGATGAGATCGGTTTGGTTGTGGCCCTACAGAAGTCGGGAAAGGCCTTGAAGGGGCTTTGCCCTTTTCATAACGAGCGCACTCCCTCGTTTTATGTGTTTGCGGAGACGCAGACCTGGCGTTGTTTTGGTTGCAATGAAGGTGGAGATGTTTTCTCCTTCGTAGAGAAACAGCAGGGCCTGGAGTTTCGCGAGGCGCTGCAATACCTGGCTGAGAAGGCAGGTGTTTCGCTTGATGACTTTGGCGGTCAAGACCCGGAGCAAGCACGCGAAATAAATGCTCTCAAAGAGCGTCTGCGCAAGCTCAATGAGGACGCGCTGTTATGGTTCCATCAAATGCTGTTGCGCTCAAAAGAGGCGGCTGAGGCTCGCGCATACGTCCAGAGCCGCGGCATCTCGGCGGATACCGTGGTTACCTTTAGCCTTGGTTACGCGCCTGAACAGTGGGATGGCCTATCGCGTTTCCTGTTGGGACGAGGATATACCGAGCGAGAACTGGTTAACGGCGGACTTGCGCGGGATCGTGATGGAGGGCTGGGCGGCAGTAGTAGCGGGATCTATGATTACTTCCGGCATCGCCTGATCTTTCCCATCCGGGATATGCGAGGACGGGTCATCGGCTTTGGTGGTCGCGCTTTCGGAGAGAACCAGCCAAAGTATCTGAACTCACCTCAAACGCTCTTGTTTGAGAAGAACAGCGTGCTGTATGCCCTGGATATGGCCAGGGATACGATTAAACTCGCGAAGCAAGTGGTCATTGTTGAGGGGTACGTTGACGCGGTTATTGCTCATCAGCATGGGACAAAGCAGACTGTGGCCTGCATCGGCAGTGCGATTACAGAAAAGCACATTCAACAACTGAAAAAACTGACCAGGCAGGTGACACTGGCTCTTGACCGGGATGCCGCCGGTGCGAGCGCTACCGAACATGGCATCGAGGAATCCTTGGAAACCTTTGATCGGACTACCGTTCCAGTTCCACTGGCAGCAGCCAATCACGTCGCGGGAAGGCGCAAGTCATACGAAGCGCGCGGTATGATACGTCTGGAAGAGCAGGTGGATGCGGAGATCAACATCCTGCTGTTGCCAGCGGGAGAAGATCCGGACGAGGTAATCAGGGCGAACCCATCACTGTGGGACTACGCTGTATCTCATCCAACTCCGCTCATGGATTACTACTTTAAAACAAGAACGGCGGATCTCAATTTGCGGGAACCAGCCGGTAAGACTGAGGCTGCAGAGCGTTTGCTTCCATTAATAGGTATGACCCCAGATCGCGTCAAACGAGATGCCTATGTGAGGAAGCTGGCTTCTATGATCAGAGTTGAGGAGCGTAGCTTAAGTAACGAATTACAGCAGGTTTTGAGGGAGCAGAAAAAGGCAAGTGTCATTGCGCAGTTTTCGGAACCGATGGGACAGCAACAGGTGGCCAGGAGAAGAGTCGAGGAGCCTCAGGCTGGTGCAGGAGCATCCTCAACAGATTCTTCAGGCGAGCAAGAAAAAGATTCCCAGGCTGGTACAGCTGGTGGGGTTGGTGGAGCGGAGGGGAAGCCGCGGGCCGCGCTGGGACTTGACAAAAGGAAGAGCAATACTGTACAATTGGAGGACTACCTGATTGGGCTACTCTTGCATAACCCTGGGTTAAGTCAGCATGTTTGTGGTATAATAGAGGATGGTGATTTTTCTGGGACTGACACGCGAGAGTTGTACCACATTCTCAACTCTATTTTTCAACGTGGCTCTTCCTCCTTACATAAACCCTTAGAACAGTTGGTACCTTCTGCGTTGCTGACGACAGTTGTGAGGGCGCGGGAACGTTTTGAGTCCGGTACTCCTTTAGATGGGGCAGGACAGGTAAAATTCGCTGTCCAGTGCGCTACTCGGCTCAAACGGGCACGATTGATACAATTGAATATAGAAAAACAGTATGTTCTGCGTGAAGCACAAGATACTGGCGACGTTGCAACAGTGCAACAACTGCAAAGGCAGCTGCTGGAAATTCATCAGCAGTTGCGTACAATTGATTCGGCAACGCATTTGCAGGGGTGATGTAATCCTTCGCGTTCGATGTGTGTCGTTTTGGTTGGTTATAATCTCTAACGGTGAGTAGGCGAGTAGTGGAGTCATCTCTACCACATTGGATCAGGAAACGGGATTAATTCATTATTATTCTTACGTTTTTCATTCTGGGCCTGTTTTCTGAGGGGGGATGCCAAAATGGTGAATAGGGAACAAGAAGTGATTGATCAGGTACAAATTGAAAGTGTTGTAAACACGGAACCCTTGAGAGAGGCGTTCAGCATTAAGTCTTATGATGAGCCTTTAATGCGTGGTACGGAAATCGTTTTTGAAATCGATACGATAGGTCATCAAGCTCAAACTACCGCGAGCGGTAGTCTTGCCGCTCCTGTCGATGAGCAAGAGTCGTTTGACCTGTTTTCTAAACTGCAGGACGAGGAGTCTATGGACGCCCTGGATCCAACAAAAGAGCCACCAGCAGACTGGGAGCCTGGTCCGGAAGATGAGGCAGATATCATGGTTAATGCGAAGTGGGATGATCTGCACGATGGCTTCGGAATCGTGGTTGCTGACCTTGAAAGCAGCCTGGATGATCCCGTGCGGATGTATCTCCGTGAGATTGGCCGCGTCCCTTTGCTTTCGGCCGAGGAAGAAGTACGCCTGGCGCAACGCATGGAACGCGGCAAGGCCGAGCTTTCGAAGGCTGCTCCAAATCGCCGTTACATCGATGACGGTGATGAAGCACAGCGCCGCTTGACTGAGGCAAACTTGCGCCTGGTGGTAAGTGTTGCAAAAAAGTATATTGGCCGTGGTATGAGCCTGCTGGACCTGATCCAGGAGGGAAATATCGGCCTGATTCGTGCTGTCGAGAAATTCGACTACACGAAGGGCTACAAGTTTAGTACATATGCAACCTGGTGGATTCGCCAGGCTATCACTCGCGCGATCGCCGACCAGGCACGCACGATTCGTATCCCTGTTCACATGGTGGAGACGATCAACCGGTTGATCCGCATCAGTCGGCGTCTGCTCCAGGACCTTGGGCGCGAACCCACGTCCGAAGAGATCGCTGAACAGATGGAGATTAGCGCGGACAAAGTCCGCGAGATCATCAAGGTCAGCCAGGAGCCTGTCAGCCTTGAGACCCCCATTGGTGAAGAGGACGATAGCCACCTGGGTGACTTTATCGAAGACCACACTGCGCTGGCGCCTGCCGACGCAGCCAGTCACCAACTGCTCAAAGAGCAGGTGGAGGATGTTCTCGAGAGCTTGACCGATCGCGAGCGTAAAGTGCTCCAGTTGCGTTTCGGCCTTGATGATGGCCGCAGCCGCACCCTGGAAGAGGTTGGCAAAGAGTTTCACGTCACCCGTGAACGTATTCGCCAGATCGAGGCCAAGGCGCTGCGCAAGCTGCGTCACCCAAGCCGCAGCCGCAAGTTGAAGGACTATCTGGACTAGCAGTAATAGCCTCCCCTCGCGGCCCCCAGCGAGGGTGACTGCGCGTCCCCCAGGGCGACCGCAAGGGATCGCCCCTACTATACACCGAATTGGCTTGGCAAGCCCTGTATAGTAGGGGCGATCCCTTGCGGTCGCCCTTGAGGAGGGGCTTAAGTTAACGCTATGGAGCTCCCCGCCATCTGTCATCCCTTCGCTGCGCTCAGGGCAGGCTCTGAGCGCAGCGAAGGATCTGCACTCGGCCCAGCGAGAGATCCTTCGCTGCGCTCAGGATGACAGCAGTTCAGGATGAATGAAGGTGATAAAGTGCAGGTGAAATCGGCCGAGCATACCCCAGATAGAGGGAAGGCTGACCACAAATCGAAACCCCTACTGGAGCAATCATCCATCCTTTGATTTATCTCTCGTGAACTTTTTTCTCCAGGAGCAGCCTGCTGTTGACTGGAAGCACATAGTTCTCCATGGTTTCGATCCTCCCGTCCACCATTTCCATGCGCACATCTGCGACTTCTGTGATGCTGCGATCATGTGTCACCACAATCACCGTCCTTCCTTGTTGAGTGAGCTGCTTCAACAGCTGGATAATCGGTTTGTCGGTTCGCGAATCCAGGTTGCCTGTTGGTTCGTCGGCCAGAATCACTCTGGGGTCGTTGGCCAGCGCCCGCGCGATCGCGACGCGCTGTTGTTGCCCGCCTGATAACTTGCCTGGCTTATGGTTGTGCCGATCATCATTGATGCCGACCTGTCTGAGCAGGACACGCGCGCGCTCATGCATCGCCGCGCCCGAGGTCCCTCCCATCAGCTCTATGGGCAACATCACATTTTCTAATGCGGTCAGGCTAGCAATCAGGTGGAAGGATTGAAACACGAAACCAAGCTTTTGTCTCCTGAAGCGGTGTTCCTGCCTGGCCGAGAGCCGCTTGACGTTCACTCCGTCTATCATCAGTTCGCCCGCGCTTGGCCTATCCAGTCCACCCAACAGGTAGAGAAGGGTCGATTTGCCGCAGCCGCTGGGCCCCAGAACGGCGACAAATTGTCCAGCGGTGAAGGCAAAGCTGACCTCGTCTACTGCTTTAATCGTCTCGCCTGCTGATCGAAAGTATTTGCTTAATCCCTCGGCGATCACCGTAACTGCTGGCAGCGTTTGGTTTGCCCGCTCTGGCTGCGGTTCCACAGGCAGTGTCAGATCTATTTGCTCGCGTTGTTGTTCCAGATGAAAGTGATTTGCGTCCATAAGAGAATCTCCTTTTCTTGAATTCGATTAATTGGCTTTTCTCAAGACCTCAGCGGGCTTGATATGAGAGACAAACCATGTCGGTATAACGCTCGTCAGTAACGCAAGCCCAATGCCCAGTCCCAGAATAATCAATAACGTCTGCGCGTTCAGCGTGGCTGCTGCCAGGTGAATATTGCTGAGATTTGGGTTTGAAGGTGTCTGGAAAATCTGCCCGCCGGGACCACCAGTCGCGACAGGACCACTAGATGCGCCTGGCGATGATGGCGGCGAGATATCGAATCTCTGCGAGATGGTCGGTCCTAGGGTCGCGAGGAGGAGAGCTGCCAGTACGGCGGCGGAGGCGCTCAGGGTCACTATTTCCGTCCAAAACTGCCGGAGTACCTGCAAGTGTGAAGCCCCAATGGCCTTGAGGATACCAATCTCAATGGTCCGCTCGCGCACAAGCATAAGCACAGCAAAAATGATTGCGACGACCGCGATACTGACAGAAATGATCAATGCCAACTGGATAGTATTCTGCGTAGCGCCGAGTGCGCTAAAAACATTGTTGTACTGAGCATCCTGCGTGACGACATCGTACTGCTTCCCAAGTGCGTTACGCAGCCTGGTTGCCACTGTTTCAACCTGCTCGTAGTTCGCCGCGTAAGCCGTAATGGAATCGACACCTTTGATGCCGAAAACCTTCTGCATGGTCGCCAGGGGCACGACGATAGAGCTACCTGAGAATTGGTCTGACGTGGTATAGAGCCCGATAATCGTGAATGTCTTTCCCTTCAAGGTGAAGGTTGAGCCAACCTTCAGATGATTGCTTTTTGCCAGCGATTGGCTCATCATGGCAACGTAGGCATTGGCATCGCTATCGCGGAAACTGCGCCCGGAAACGAGCGTAGGTGTAACACCTCCCTGCAAGGTGAAATGGCTTGCATCGCTGGAGATGCCGTTAACGAGCACGGGAATGTTTATTTGTTTGCCGTTTGGACCAGTAATCGAACCGGTCTTCAGCTTTCCATCTGTGTAGGGACGTGTCAGACTCTCCTGGGTGCTGACGACTCCTCGCGTGCTCTTGACTTTCTGGACGGTGCTGTTTGGGATGAGCGTGATGTTCTTCGGGCCGCTTATAGTCACGCCGCCTTGACTTCCTCCATTCCCGCTAGTGGAATTTACACTATCGTTTGACGCGTAGTTAATGGTGATTGCTGTGCCGACCTGTTTATGCTGTTGAGTCTCGTAAAGTCGTACCTCTCTGTTTTTGGCAAAGTCTCGTAAAGTCGTACCGCACCGGTTATGATCTTCTCCAGGAAGACGATATGCTAGCTGGAAGGAGATCATATGCACCAGCGAGGACAAAAGACGACGTTTCAAATACGCCTGCAGATCAGCGAACAAGCGGCCTCTGGTTTAAATGATAGCCAAATTGCCTCGGCCTTAGATTGCTCTGTTTGGACGGTCCGCAAGTGGCGACGACGATCACAAAAGCAGGGACGCAGCAGCTTCACCTCGCGGATGGGACGTCCAGCCACTGGCCCGGTGAGTACGTTTCCTCGCGAATGAAAGGAGGCTATCCTTCAGCTACGCAAACTCCACCCCGGCTGGGGGCCAGTTACTCTTTGAGCTGAACTCAAGATGGATGCAGGCTTTCGAGACCAGCCGAGGCCTCGTCGGGCACGCATTGCCACCTTGCTCAAACAAGCGGGTCTGACCCGTCGCTCTCTGCCGCATAACGACTTGCTTCAACCCCCGCGAGTCTCGCCTCCGCACTCCCCATCAAGAATGGCAGATGGACGCGGAGGCGCATCATGCGAGTCGAAGGGGTGGGCAAGGTGAGTCTCATCACGATTGTCGATGTGGTGAGCCGACTGAAGGCCGAAAGTTATCCCAGCCTCGAAACGACCAATCCGGCTTTGCCCGACTATCAATTGTCGTTACGGCGAGCGTTTCTAGCGTATGGGTGACCTCAAGTGCTGACGCTCGATCACGGCACCGTCTTCTCTGAGAATACCACCCCTTCCCCTTTTCCCCCCACATTACATCTTTGGTTGCTTGCACTTGGCGTCCAAGTGCGCTTTACGCGCAAGCGATGTCCAACTGATCATGCCATTATTGAGCGCACGCATCATACCAATCCGCATTCTAAAGGTTTACATTAGTAAGATGAGGGAAGCCAGTTAAGGAACGGAGGCGCGCGCTATCATCCGCAAGCTCGTTGAGTCCCTGGCAGAGCACCTCGATCAAGGCATCAAGGGAGGGGAAGG
>WNGQ01001307.1_pt1 | contig 25928 bp, 17 predicted proteins | sample 5407661 | NCBI WGS metagenome assembly WNGQ01 (sample SAMN13153382, study PRJNA577476) | soil metagenome | isolation source: 60 cm soil or saprolite under Garry oak tree replicate 2 | place: USA:California | collected 2016-06-15 | reverse complement strand
CGCCTTACGTCAAGCCGCCAGTCAAGACTCAACGCTGCCAGTGAGTAATTGGTCGGCGACGGCGGACGCGGCGAGCCAAAGCAGGTAGGGCGCGACACTCCGTGCGCGCCGTTGTGCCCTCCCACCAGTCGGCGCGCACGGAGTGACGCGCCCTACCCGCCTTCACTGAGCGATTACGCCAGCGACGAAGCCTGCCTGCGTTTTTTCAGCGTGCCAGTCGGATGCGGTTGTGGCGCCCGGTGGCGCGTCAAGGCTGTGGCTGTTGCTGGTCGGCTTCGGGCGCCTGTGCCTGCTTCTTGCGCTGGTGCCGCGCGACAATCGTTTTCGTAAGCCCGAACGCCAGCAGCGCCAGGGGCGTCGCGCAAACTAATGACCCGAGTAATAACTGCCGGCCTACGGTGTAAATGGTGGTCCAACTCCGCCACTTGTACTCTTCCCAAGGCGCCTTGAGCAACGACGGAGGCCAGTGGTGCGGTTGGCTCAGCAGCCAGAAGCCCACGTCGTATTCCCAGCGGTAAATGACCGGCATGATGGGCAGGACAATGTCGTGCAGGGTCGCGGCAAGCACCGCCGCGAGAATGTTGCTGCGCGTCAGCCACGCAACAAAAATCGCTGACAAAGTCTTGAGCCCGAACAGCGGAGTGAACCCGAAAAAAATGCCAATCGCCACGCCGCCGGCGATGGCTTCGGGCGTATCGCGAATGGCCAGCAGTTTGAGCGAATGTTCGTGCAACCAGCGGCGCAGGTTCATGCCTCATCTTAACCATCGCCGGCAATTTGACCAGCCGGTGAAATTCCCTGTCAATTGCGTTGGAGCCGAGTCTGCAGCCGTTGCAAAGTGCCGATGACAAAGCCTGCCACCTCGGGTTCCTCCGACTGGCGCGGGCCGGCCACATTCAGGATTTTAATCTGATGTTCGATCAGAAAATCCGACAGCTTTTGGGCGGCACTCTGGCCATGCTCTTGGCGGGACAAATGAACCCACGGCTTGCGGTATTGAACCGCAAACTCGACTGTTCGCTTTGAACCGCCACTGAGCTTGGGCGCAATCGAGAAAATTACCGTCCCATCGGAATCGCGCACGTTCCATTCGGTGCGTTGCACAAAATCCGGCCCAGGAGTTTCGGCCAGCAAGTATTGGGCGGCAATGACTCCATCCTCCGCCAGGCGTCCGCGCGGGCACCAGCCGCCGTGCGGGATGCCGAGGGCCAGCGCGAAGTCCAGCGCCGCGCGATCCGCTCCTGTCTGTCCGCCCGAGATAATCTTCTCAATCATGTCGCAAATCTTGTAGCATATAGATTATGTCCAGTGAACTGCGCGCGGTATCGAACTCCCTCGGCCTGGAGAAATATCAGCGGCACATCTTTCTTTGCGCCGACCAGACCGAGCCCAAATGCGCGCCCTTGGAGAAGGGGCTTGAGTCCTGGGAATACTTGAAGCGTCGCCTCAAGGAATTGAAGCTCGCCAACGCTGAGCCGCTGGTTTACCGGACGAAAGCCAATTGCCTGCGCGTCTGCACGTCCGGGCCAATCGCTGTGGTGTATCCTGAAGCGGTCTGGTATCATTCCTGCACGCCCGCAGTGTTGGAGCGCATTATTCAGGAGCATTTGATAAATGGCCGGATCGTGGAGGAATTCGCTTTCGCGAGGAATCCGATCGGGACGTAGGCGGCGACAACGGAAATACTGAAACGCTGAAACGCTGAAAAGCTGAAATGGGAGGTTTGAAATGTGAACGCTGAAAGCTCTCAGCTTTTCAACTTTTCAGCTTTTCAGCTTTTTATATGAATGACGCGCCCTACCCGCGCTCTGCACGACTTAATGAAACTTATTTGTCGCGGTACTAGCCTCAGCCCTCGAACACCTTCAAATAAACTTCCCGAATCGTCCGCCGGCACTTCGCCACCGCCCTGCGAAAGGGTTCCGGCGCGGCGAAACCGCATCTTGCGGCCACGCGGTGATACGCTGCGGGTTCGTCGGGCAACACCGTTTCACCTTGGTAACTCCAGCGGCGGAGGATGCCCTCAATGCGCCGAAGCTGCCGGTAATTCCCGATGAGTTTGCTTGCGCCAGGCAACACCTTGGCCGCGCGTCCGCGTTCGAGCGCGCGCAACGAATTCGCCTCTTGCCAGCCGTTTTCCATGCATAACAGTTGCGCGATGAATTCGGCGTCCATCAGGCCGCCGGCGCCGGTCTTGATGGCCAGGTCATCCTCGCCGCGCGGGGTCCGTTCCTTCTCAATGCGCATCCGCATCCGATGAATCTTCTGTTTCCAATCCGGCGTGAAGGCAGCCAAGGCCGGGCTCGGTTGTTTGAAGTTGGTCAGCGCCGCCGCCAGCGTTTGGAACTGTTCGCCCAACCTTGCGTCGCCCGCGACTGGCCGCGCGCGGGTCAGAGACTGAATCTCCCAAAGCTGGGCGCGCTGCCGGTAATACCTTTCGTACGCTCCGAGTGTGTTGACCAGCAGGCCCTTTTCGCCATCTGGCCGCAACCGGGCGTCGGTGTGGAAGACCACGCCTTGCTCGGTCCGACGCGAAAGCAAATCCATCACTTCGACAGCCAGACGCGCAAGTCTGGCCGGACTCTTGTGTTCTGCGCCCGCGACAAAGATGATGTCCAGGTCTGAGCCATAATCAATTTCGCCGCCGCCGAGTTTGCCCAAGCCGATGATGACAAACGGCGGCGACTTGATTCCAGCCGCGCGCATGACGGCTTGGAGCGCGTAGCGCAGGCAGCCCTCGGCAAGGGCGGAGAGTTCGCTCAGATATTGCTCGAAATCGGCCAGACCCAGGATGTCCCGCAACCCGATGCGCATCAGTTCGGCCTGATGATAGCGGCGCAACCACAAGTGCTGGTCCTGGTCTTCCAGGCCGTGCCGCAAATCCCGCAAGGTTTCTTCGGCCGACTTTCGCTGCCGCAAACGTCCGCTGGTGACCAGTTCGTCCACCAGGTCAGGGGTCCGAATGGCCAACTCGGCGAGAAATTCCGAGCAGTCAAACAGCCGCAGCAGCAGCTCAAAAATGGCGGGATGGGTGTTCCACAACTCGAACAGCGTCGCGCGCGCGCCATAAGCGCCGATAAAGCTATCCAAGCGCATAACCACGCGATCCGGGTCGGACAGAGTATTGGGTTTCGAGTCTTGAGCTTTGAGCCGGCTGTGAGCGGTCGGGCACATCGCGAACAATTTCGGCAACAGTTGAAAGGCGAGGGCGCTGGTGCGCGGCGAGACGTGAACGTAGCCCGGCCCCTCGACGAACTCGCGCAGGACGCCAAAGGCCTTGCTTGGTTCTTTGAAAGAATGTTCAGCCAGTATCCTTTTCCACTCCGCTTCCGCGCCATCGAATTGGCGAGGGAACGGCGATGGGGCTTCTGCGGTGGCCGGCTCCGGCTTGAGCAAGCGATGGAAGATTCGGCGCACATTGCCGGTGTGGGTCCGGTGTGCACCTTCAAATGCCTTCAAGGAGCCGAAGCCCATCTGGCGGGCCAGGCGTTCCTGGGCGTGGCGCCGCGCCGGGATGGTGTGAGTTTGCAAATTGTCTTCCATCTGCAAGCGGTGCTCGACCTCGCGAAGAAAGCGATAGGCCTGTGACAGCAAGCGTGAGTCTTCGATGGACAAAAGTTCGTATTGCGCGAGTTTCTCCAGACAAGGCAAGGTTTGCGCGGTTTGCAGAAAGGGCTGCTTCCCGGCGTGCAACAGTTGGAGGGCTTGTGCGACAAATTCGACTTCCCGGATGCCGCCGCGTCCGAGCTTCACGTTCCGCTCCAGTTCACCAGACCGGACCACTTCGTTCTCAATCCGGTCCTTCATCGCCGCGACCTCGCGCAATACGCCGCTGGCGATGGAGCCCGGGTAGCGAAACGGCTGGACCATCTCGATAAATTCAGCGGCCAGCGCGGCATCGCCTGCCACGAATCGGGCCTTGATTAACATCATCCGTTCCCAGGTCTGTCCCCATTGCGCGTAATAATTTTCGTAGCCGGCCAGCGAACGGCTGAGCGGCCCGGTATCGCCTTCGGGCCGCAAACGCAAATCGATTCGATAGAGTGTGCCTTCCGGCGCCAGCCGCGTGATTTCCCCGACAATCGCTTCGCCGAGACGATTGAAGAATTGGTGATTGGTCAGAACCGGGCGTGGCTTTGCATCGTCCTCGCCGTCGCCCTCGTGCTCGTAATCGAACACTGAGGAGGTTCGATTGCGATTACGCGGGCGACGACGGGAACCAGAACGAAGGAGCGAAGCGGCTTTTTGCGGCTTGCTCTTAAAGACGCTGCCTTCTTCGCTATAGACAAAAATGACGTCCACGTCGGAGCTGTAGTTGAGTTCGTGCCCGCCGAGTTTGCCGAGGCCGAGCATGCAGCCGGCCGTGGGTTGCCAGCGGCCTTGGGCATCCTGATGATAGGGCAGGCCATAACGTTCGCGGAGCTGCAGGTGGCAAAGCTGCCACACCCTTTCGAGGCAGACATCCGCCACGTCAGAGATTTCCTGAGTGATTTCGGAAATATTTCCGAACCGGCCAAGATCGCGCGCAGCGATGCGCAGCATCTCGCGTTGCTTGAATTGGCGCAGGCGGCTCAATGCGCCGGCGTAGTCGCGGGCCTCCAGCATGGGCGGCAGCCAGCGACCGACTTCCGCGAGCAAACTTTGTTTGCGGCGCGCAAAGTTCAACGCTTCGGGCAGGAGAAATTCGAGCCAGGCAGGGTTGGCCAGGAGCAAGTTGCTCATCGCGTGCGAACCACTGAACAAGGCCGTGAGGATGCGTGCCCGCTCTGGGGAAGACTCGTGCAGCGCTGTTCCAGCACTGGTCCCGGCAAACAGCCCTACAAAATGTCTAGCCCGAGGCGGGTCGGCGCAGCCCTTAATAGCTTTGGCCCAAACCGCGTTCTTCATGGTCCTGCGGCAGTGCCGGCTCGTTCCAACCAATGGATTTAATGTCACGCTCGCGTTCACCACTAACCTCTACGCCTGCACATTTCACACTCCGATTGAAACCACGACAGCCCGCCGCGTGAGGGCACGCGGCCTACAATCACGAAACCGCCGTCCCTGTAGGCCGCGTGCCCTCACGCGGCGTTCAGGCTGTACCACTCTCTCTCAACTTCTTCTTTCCTGAGAAGCCTCTTGGTTGCCGCATTGCCGCGCTGGACTGCAGTATTCCAATTCGCTTGCAGGTCGCGAGGAGTTCTTTTGCAAACGCAGGAGACCCACAGAATCATAATGTTGTACGCACAGCGTTGTGCGTTGATGATTCTGTCCTGCCATGATTCTGTCAGTCTTGGTTGCGGCTAGCCGCGCTGCGAAATATCCGGGCTACGCCTGCAGAGGCTGGACCGCGGTGGGCCGGGCAGCGAAGTTGAGATCGCTGAGAACCCAATAGCTTCGTCTTGAAACGCTGCCGGCCCGCTTAGCGAGGCACAGTTTCCAGGATCACCGCCCCTGGGGGTCGCTGTTCCGGGTCTCTTCTTAACGTGGTGAATAGTCCGCGCCAGAATCCGCAGCCGTAGAGAATATGCGTCAAGATGACAAGCGGTATGGCCGGGGCCCAAAGAAGAACATGTCCCTTTCCGGCCAACACTGCAGCCTGTATGAATACCGCGACAATATAAAAGGCCAGGGGGATCAGGCAGATCCAACAGATTTTCCCGATGCAGGCCAGGACTACGAGAGCGACCAGGTAAAAACAAAACAGCGGCGGAACAAAATTGAGGGCGGAACCGAGGGTCGGATTGACACGAAGCTGCTCTGCCCTGCCACGGCCATAAGTCATCAGCATTCTGGAAAAGGCCTTGAGGTTGTGCCGGGGACGGCGATGCACGACTAATCCCGGGTCGTAAATCAATTTGCCACCACGCTTCTCCAAGGAATCCATCAGGGCATTTTCTTCATTCGGATAAAGCGCTTCGTTGAATCCTCCCAACTCGAGCATGGCATCGCGGCGGGCGACCAGATTACAAAGGATGAGTTCTTTCTCGCTGGTCTGGCGCACGCTGCCCACCGGCGTGTATCGCGCGCGGCTCGGCCCGAACGCCAGCCAACTTCCCAGCACCAGCGCGAAGACCTGCTCCAGCAGCGGCGCGTCACGCGGGCAAAGATTGGGGCCGCCAACCATTTGGACTTGCGGGTCGCCGAAATGCCCGATCGCCCGGCGCAGGTTCCCCGGTTCCGGTATCGAGTCGTCATCGAGGAAATAAATCAGTTCGCCCTGCGCGGCTTTCAGGGCGGCATTGCGTTGTGCGGAAGGCTGTTGGCCGCGCGCCACAATGATTTTCAACTTGTCCGCTGGATAATCCAACGCGCGACTGCCGGTAACCGCCTTGACCTCAGCCTGGTCCGGTCTGGCCGCAATCAACACTGTGACGCTCGGAACCTTATCGTCCACGCTAGAACCCTAAATGCTGGATAGACGACTTCAAAGTTCAAACTTTGGATTTGGCTCGCGTTGAAGGCGTTTGATATTCACGCAGAAAGTTATGCCTTCTCAACAGACAACCCTGGCCTTTCGCCTGGCGCTGGCGCAGATGCTGTTGGATGTCGGGTTCGAGGAAGCGAGCCTGGCTCTCCAGGCGGTTGTGAATCCGCGCCTGCCGCCCGCACAAGGGGATGGGAGCGGCTTTGGTCGCTTTGGTCGCTTCGGTCGCTTCGGCCGCCGATTGAAGAAAAAATCCCTGGCCAGACCGCCAGCAGGGAGTAGATTGGCTCTGTTCCGATCCAGGAGCGAGCCTGATTGACAAAACAATCTTGTTTTTATGCACAATGTCACTTCGGTTGAACTCACCCGGGATTGTGAGGCGACCCAGATCCCGGCGGGCATGACCACAACGCTGCGGGCAGGGACACCGGTTGACATCACCCAAACTTTGGGCGGCAGCTATACCGTCCACGCGATGGGCGGGGGCTTGTTTCGTATCGCGGCCAAGGACGCCGACGCTCTCGGTTTGCAGCCGGGTGCGGAAGCCGCGCAAACTCCGGCTGACTCAGGCCCAGTGGATGAAAAGTCGGTGTGGGAGACCTTGCGAAACTGTTACGATCCGGAAATACCGGTCAACATTGTGGACCTGGGCTTGGTCTATGACATGCACATCGAACCGCGGCCAAGTGGCCAGTGCGCAGTGTCGGTCAAAATGACGCTGACGGCGCCCGGTTGCGGCATGGGCGGGGCCATCGCCGGCGATGCGCAACAGAAGTTGCTGGGGCTGTCCGGCGTGGAAGAGGCGACCGTGGAAATTGTTTGGGACCCGCCGTGGCACCATTCGATGATCAACGAACAGGGGCGGAAGATTTTGGGACTGGACTAGACAAAGCTCTCATCTACGAAGACGATGAGTTGCTGGTGATCAACAAGCCCGCCGGCCTGGTCTGCCATCCGACCAAAGCCGGCCAGCACTCCAGTTTGATCGGCCGGGCCCGCCTGTATTTGGGCAAAGATTCCTGTCCGCACCTGGTGAATCGCTTGGATCGCGAAACCAGCGGTGTTATCCTCCTGGCCAAGCAAGATGAACCTGCCCGCCAGTTGCGGCGTCTCTGGGAACGCCGGCTGGTCGAAAAAAAGTATCTGGCCATAGTGCGTGGCCACGTGCCCGGCCAGCACGCAATCATTGACGCGCCCTTGGGCGAAGACCTTCGCAGCCGCGTCGCGATTAAGGATTGCGTGCGGCCGGATGGCGCAGCGGCAAGGACGGAGTTTTGGGTCGAACGGCGCATCCTTCGAGAGCAGCTTGGACTCTGGAGCCATTACCCCCAGGCCAATGTGCTCAGGCCGGCGGTCAGCAGCCTGCAGCCAGAAGCAGCGCAGCACGCATCACGTCTCACGTCTCACGCATCACGTCTCACGTCTCACCCGACCCTCGACTCCCGACCCTCAACCCGCAACTGTGCTTTCTCCCTCCTCCGCGTCATTCCCCACACCGGGCGCAAGCACCAAATCCGAATCCACCTCGCGCACCTGGGCCATCCCATTGTGGGCGACAAACTCTACGGCGGCGATGAGGACCTGTACCTGGCGCTGGTGGAAAACCGTCTGACGGCTCAGCAATGGCAACGATTGATTTTGCCTCATCATGCCCTGCACGCGCGTCAAGTGCGCTTCACCTGGCATGGCCGGCCAATGGCCTTCACCGCCGAACCCGAACCCTGGTTCACGTCATTTGCCGGGCAGGCAGAGTGAGACCACAGGACCACGGGACTACGGGACCACGAGACTACAGGACTAATGCGCGGAGCGCGAGGCGCTTTGCGCTTACCTCTTTGCGCTTCGCGCCTTGCGCTTCCCGCTTCCCGCCTGGCTTTCCGTTTGCTCAGCGGAGGCTTCTTCGGTACACACTTATCTGCTATGTGCATGAGAGGTAATAAGCGGCACGCGGAGTTCGAATTCCGCGCGACGGTTCGTGGTTTGCTCAGCGCCTCGGCGCAGCATTGGAATCGCGCGCTCCTGGCACTGCTCGGCGCGGTTGCCCTTGCGGCCCTCAGCAGTTGCAAAAAATCCGCGCCCCGCGAGTCGGCGGAGGAGCGGGCCCACCCCTCACCGAACAGCAATAACCAATCAGAGGTAATCGCTCGCGCCCATTGGCTGGGCAAAAAGCGGATCGCGGCAGATACAAACGCGGCCTACTTCATGAAGATATGGAACCTGCCGGAAACCCTGATGCTCGAAGCCCAGACGCTCGACAAACTCTCCACTGCCCCGTGGCGGCTGCTCCAAAGCATCACCAACACCGCTCCATTATCACCAGGCAGCCAACCATCAACCAACGACAGTCAATCAGCGGCTCAATCACCAACCATCGGCTCCAGCGCGCTCTTGCGGCCGCTGCTTGACGATCTGGTCCAGCAGGAATGGTACGTCGAGGTCCGTCAGACGACCAACCAACCAGGCGAAGCGGCCCTCGCCATCAGGCTGGACGCCGCGCGCGCCGCTCTGTGGGAAACCAACCTTGCCGCTGTGCTGGAGTCGTTGACAGATTCCCGAGTGATCAGCGCGCAAAGTGGCCGTCCCGGCTGGCGCCTCCCGATCACGCATCACGCGTCACGCAGCGCGAATTCATCACCCTCCGCCGCTCCATCACCTCAACGTTCCAACACCGAGACACTCCAGCCCTCCACTTCTCCGAGTTTTTCCACCAATTACCTCGAGCTGGCCCGCGCCGGCGAATGGACCCTCATCAGCCTGGCGCAGGAGCACAACGCTTTGCTGGGCGATCTGCTCGCGCGAATCCAACCCCGCCCCTCCACGGAGAGGCGGGGCACTCCCTTCGCGCTACGCACCGCCAATTTCTGGCTCGAAGCCGACCTCGATCTCCGGCGCCTCGCCCGCGCGTATGCGCCGGGCTGGACTCTGCCGGAAAATTCCCCACGCATTGCGCTGACCATCATGGGCGACGGCGAATACGTGCGCACACGCGGTGGGTTAACCTTCGCCAACTCTCTTGGCCTGGGGCTGGAGCACTGGACAATTCCGACGAACACGATCCGCGAACCGCTTATCAGCTTCACAGCGGTGCAAGGGCTTGCGCCGTTGCAGCAAACCGTGGAACGCTTTTCCGGGCTCAAACTCGAACACATGCCAACCCAGGGTTACCTCTGGGCTTTGCGGCAAATTCCCTTTCAGACGTTCCTCGCTGCTGCGGTGCCTGACGCGACGAACGTGTTGAGAAGTCTTGGCCCTCAGATCGTCGAGTGGGCGGAGCCCAAGCTCCCTGAGAACACTGGCTCGATAATTATGGCGACAAACGTGTGTGGCCTCGTTTGGACTGGAGTTCCTTTTGCCACTCCATATTTGCTGCCGCTTTTGGATTCCGGGCAGGAGTTCCTCCTGGCCGGCATGTTCCCCAATACCACTCGAACCAACGGCCTGCCTCCCGATCTGTTCGCTCAGATCACTGAGAGGACGAATCTGCTCTATTACGATTGGGAGATCACTCAGCACCGGCTTTTGCAATGGCGCCATCTGGATGACTTGTGCCACATCGTGTTCGATGCTTCGCATAAGCCGCGCCTTCGCGCCGATTCGGTTGGGGTTCGTTGGCTTGGGAGCATCGCCGCCAATCTTGGGAACTCGGTCAGCGAAATCACCCTTGCCGACAGTAACCAGCTAAAGTTCGTTCGCCAGTCGCACATCGGCCTCACGGGGTTTGAATTGGAGTTGGTTGTGAATTGGCTGGAATCGTCCGACTTCCCTTGCGGCTTCCATGACCCTCGCTCTCCAAGCCCGACTCGGCCCCTGCAGAGGAAGAACACGGTGTCACCATCGCCATCACCTTCCCGCCAATCGGCAGGTTCTCAGCCGTCCAAGTAGGCCAGTCTCTGCCAATGCGCCAACGGTTGGGCTGCTTTTTGGGCTTTTGTAAGGTTTTTGGCGGTTTTCGCCAAGTTTTCGAGGCCAATTGGCGAAAACTCATTGAAGTCTCTGCGATTTCGCGGTCAAAACCGCGTAAAACCTCCGAAAACGGCTGGTTTTTTGGAAAAATGGCCGGTTGAAAAACGTTCAAAAAAAATCAAAAAAAAGTGTTGACAGATGCGGCATCCTCTGTAATAGTGCCCATACACACGATACAACACAAACTACAAAATATGAGAATAAAAACACTGATCTGTTTTGCCGCAGCAATCGCGGCAGGCGTCGCCACCTCCATGGCGCAATCCAACGTTTACTCGCTCAACATCGTCGGGTACGTCAACAAGACATTCACGGGCGGCACGCCGGCCAAGTACACTCCGGTTTCCAACCCTCTGAACACGACGAACAACACTCTCAACAACTTGATCAACGGGACGAATGTTCCATTTGGTGCCAATTTCTACCAATGGAACGGCACGGGTTACAACGTGGCGACCTTCCTCGGCGATTCGTGGGATAATAACTATAACCTCGATCCCGGCGTTGGTGGGTTCCTTCTGAGCGATACCACTTTCACGAATACGTTCGTAGGCGAAGTTGTCCTGGATTCTACAAATCACTTCAACTCGGGCTTCTCCTTTAAAGCCTCAGTGGTGCCTCAAGCCGCAGATTTGGATACGCTGGGCCTGGGATCAAATCTCGCATTCGGCGACAACGTCCTGCTGTGGAATTTTGGCACGCAGGGCTTCGTGACTTACACCTTTCTCGGCGGTGGCACGGGTGGCTGGGATCCTTCGCAGCCCTCCGTTGGCGTGGCGGAGTCCTTCTTCGTTAATGCGGCTGCTGCTGGTAATTGGGTGCGGCATTTCACGGTCGGGCCTTGAGTTTGCCGTAACCGGATCTCTGTGGCGCAATAGCTTTAGCGCGGTAGCCTAACAACACAAACTAACCTAAAACATCATGAAAAAACTATTGATTATTGCTGGTCTGTTGGGAGTTGGCTCTGGAGTATTTGCTCAAGGAACGCTGGTCTTCGCCAATTTGGCGTCAGGGGTGAACGCCGCCGTGACGAATGCCGCTGGTGGGAGAATTCACGCTGGAAATTACGTGGCTGACTTGTTTTTCAGTACGTCCACCAGCGCAACTACTGACAGCTTGACTCCGGCGGGTTTCAACGTCTCGTTCTCTACAACGACCGCCGGGGGCGGTGGCTATTTCCTGGGCGGCACGAGAACGGTAACCGGCGCAAGCGGGCTTATCGAGGCGCAAGTGCGCGTCTGGGATTCGTCCACTTTCGCAACGTTTGATCTGGCGAAGGCGAGTCAAGGCGGCGAATGGGGAGTTTCTGCTCCAGTCATCGTGAATTTGGCGATTCCTCCGGCACCAGCTCCGCCCATGGCTGGACTGACGGGTTTCGAGTTGACAATGAACGGTGTTGTCCCTGAACCTTCAACCTTCGCGTTGGCTGGTTTGGGTGCTGCCGCGTTGTTAGTTTTCCGCCGACGGAAGTAATCAATTAGTTTTTTCTCGCAGGAGCCGCCCTTCCGGACGGCTCCTTTTTTGTACGGAAAAGACGAGAGCGATTGGCCTTCTGTTGCGTGCTGTGGCAAGTGGCACTTGTCATCCTCCATAGGTTCAGGCTCTGGCCATTGGCGGGACCGACTTGGCATGGAGACACCGGCCCGCACGGGTTATTATTCCCGACATTTCGGGCCGAGATACTTGAGAGGAACTGATGCAAGAATTCCCGATTTCACAGTTTCGAAATCTGTCAAAGGCCCAAACCCCGTAGGGGTGGCATGTTTATAGGCGAGGTAACCCCGGATCATTCTTTTTGTTTTTCAGCGGCACCGAGGGGCGGTGGATTCGAATGCGCCGCAGCCAATCACGCCGGCGTTTGGGCTGGTAGACCCGGGGCAGAGCCGTGCCGCTGAAAAACAAAAAGAGAGGTGGGGCGGTTGGTCGCTCTCTATAAACATGCCACCCCTAGCGGGGTTTCAAACGATGGCTCAGCAGGCGAGCTTATGAACGCCATCGGAAGATGTGGATAATGACACGGCCTGCACGGCCCCGGCAGCGTCGCCCCGTTCCGGTGCCTGCCCAGGCCTTCGTTGAGCCGAGGGAAGGCGGTCTGAAGGAGCGTCAGAACAGCACAGAAAACGATTAAAGAACGAAGAAGCAATGGTTCACATCCTTTAACGCCGCTCGTGGCTCCTGGCCGGCCTTGTGCTCCCGGCCTTCCAACTTACTACTGACTTCGACTACCGCGGCGTCGGTGGACCAGGCATTTTTCCGGCTGGGTTCGCGCCGGGCGTCAGAGGCGTGGGCGGGAGCGGCGGCATGAGGCCTTTGGCCACCTGCTCTTTTGTCCGCTCTCTCTCCAGTTCGATCATGACCATCTGTTCCTCCGGAGACAACTGCGGGGTAACCTGCGGTTGCACGGCGCCGGAATTGGGCGTCCCAACGCCCCCCGCCGTTGGCAAGCGAAGAGTTCGGGTTGGAATGGCCTTTAGACCCGTGTTCCCCGCGCCGCCAAACGAGGTGACCGGGCTGCTCCCGGTGGCAGGCGCGTAGGCATTGGCCGGGGCCATCGCCGCAGGCGGCGCACCCGCTGCAGGGACGGCCGGCAGAGGCGTGCTAGGCAATTTTGCGCCGTCCTTATCGAAGGTGAGCAGCGTAACCAAGCCGGACTCATTCACTTTGACGCTGCCTTCTTGCTCGTTGATTTCCAACACTTCGATCTCTCCATCCCTCTGCCCCTCGGTCAGGATGTACGACTGCTCCTTCGCCGGCTCGCCAGGCTTGGCCGGCACCTGCACTTTCATCAGCGCGCGCTTGTTGCCCAGAATCGTGGTGATGCCCGTGAGGGTAATCTTGGCCGGTGGCGGCTTGTTGTCTTCAGGTTTGGGCAGCGGCGGGGGCGGCTTCAAGCCGAAGACATTCCGGTCCACAATCCCCTGATAGGGGTTGGATGGAGAATCAGCCGAAATCGCGTCTGCTCCCGCGCAAAACGCGAGACTGCTCACCACGAAAATCAGATTTCGTTGACCGCGCTTCATGGTGGAAATATAATCAATCGGTGGAGGAAACACCAGACCAAAGTTATAGTTGTGTTTGCAGCGCGCGCATTGCTCGCGGCGGGGCTGCGGAAACCGCTAATCTGCGCTAATATACGCTAATGGAACAAAACTATGAAAAAAACAGAAGCATTTCCCGTCCGTGATTCATTAGCGACGATTAGCGAAGATTAGCGGTTCAACCCTCACCCGAAGAGCATCTGACGCCTGTGGTCTGTCATTCGGCTGCGTGATACGGGCGATTCGCCCGATACAACCTCAACAATTCCTCATTCTTCGCTGCCAACTCCATCAGACCCATCTGGTGGGCAAGCTGGCCCGCTTTCTCCGCCATTATCTGGGCATCGCTGAATCGCCCCGCCTCGGCGTAGGCCGCTCCCAGTGTCCCAATCGGGACGGTGTTGGTGTAACCAGTTAATTGGCAGGCTCGCTCCGCCAGGCGGACGGCTTCCTGCCCGTCCCGCCATTTGGCTTCGGGGTTGGTCGCCAGAATCCATGCCAGATTATTGCAGGCTTCGATCTGGTCCGGGTTCAAGAGCACGCACTCCCGATAGTAGCTAATAGCGCCGTCAAATTTGCCTTCAGCCGCGAGCGCGAATGCGAGCTTGCCATACACATCGGAGGAGCCGGGATCCAGGCGAACACCTTCCCGAAGGTACGGCATCGCTTCGTCTATTTGTCCAAGCCGGGTTAAGAAGACTCCCATGTTTTTCCAGGCATCCGCGTAAGACGGTTGAATCCGCAGGGATTCAAGATAGTGCGCCCTCGCTTCTGCCTGCCTGCCTTTCTTTGCCAACGCGTTCCCAAGGTTATTGTGAGCAATGTGGTTATTCTGAGTGACTCGTATGCACTGTGTGAACAAGCTCTCGCTGTCGCTCCAAAACTGAACCTGGCGTCCGGTGACGGTAATGCAACACGCGACAATCAGGAGCACAGCGAAGCCGGCGACGGCTTTAAGGGGTCTATATGTCTCCAGTATTTCCCAGCCGCCCCAGGAAAGGATCAAGAAGAGACCGACGAGGGGCAGATAAGTGTACCGGTCGGCCATGGACTGGTTGCCCACCTGGACAAGTCCGATTACCGGGATCAAGGTCCCCAAATACCAGAACCATCCTGCTGAAAGATACGGACGAGCGCGTCCCGGACCCAGCACCGCTCCTGTGACTGCCGATAACACCGCGAGGGCCAGGCCCAAATGCCACAGGGGCCATTGGTTCGGAGGCAGGTACAGGACGGCAAGCTTCGCAGGCCAAACCATTTTTTGGATGTAGGTTAAGTAGCTGACCATGGCTTTCATGAGTCGATCGTCCAAAGGGATGCGCTCCAGGGAGGCCATGGCGCCTCCACTCTTCTGGGCGAGGAACGTAATTATGCTGGACCCGAGGCTGAGCGCAAAAAATGGCAATTTCTCAATGAGCAATGGCCAGACACGTGAGGATCGAGCGTTGGTGGTGGGCGGCGCGGCATTTGACGGCTGTTCCGCCGAACCCCCATTCTGCCGGGTCAAGAGGCTGAGGGTCCGGGTCTCCATGCGCTCCAAGGGCCAATAATCCAGCAGCAGCAGCACAAAGGGCAGTGTCACCAGCATGGGTTTGCTCATGAGGCCCAGAGCGAAGAGGAGGAGCGCGCACAAGTAGAAGAGGGAAGAGGGGAGAGGGAAGAGGGAGCATGAAGACTTCTGACCTCTGGATTGCTCCACGTACTTAACGTATGCCCACATTGTAAGCATGAAGAAGAAGGCGCTTAGGACGTCTTTGCGCTCGGAAACCCAAGCGACAGATTCGACATGCAATGGGTGCAGGGCAAACAAGGCGGCTACGAACGCGCTGCGCCCCAGTGCGCGGGTCATTCGTTGCAACACCAGGAAGAACACGAGCACGTTGGCGATATGAATGAACAGGTTTGTGAGGTGATGCAAACCTGGGTTCAGTCCAAACAGTTGCACGTCGAGCATGTGTGAGAGCCAAGTCAATGGGTGCCAGTTAGCGGCGTGGGTATTGGTGAAGGCCCACCGCAGCCCCTCACAACTTAGCCCGCGCTGCACGAATGCGTTGCTGGTGACGTATTTTGGGTCGTCAAAATTGACAAAGTCACATTCCAGAACGGGGCAGAAAGCAGCGAACGTGGCCAACGCTAACAGGGCGCAAATAATAAACTGGTAGAATCCAAGCTTGTGCCGTACCATATTCTTAAGGTAACGGCCGAGAACCTTGCCTTCAGGGAGGCGCTGGCACACCACGGATTGGGGTTCCGCATTACTTCTGCCGGTAAGGTTCTCTGGATTCGTAGGCATTGATCCTTTCTTGCGCCGCCTGCGCTATCTCGGGTTGCCCGCAGGCCGACGCCATATCCTGGGCCTTATGCGCCGTGGCTATTGCTTCATCAAAGCGGCCGACTTCCGCGTAGGCGGCATCCAGTGTCCCCAGAAAACGCGCCTCCCTCTGCCCGGTCAACTGACAGGCACGCTCGGCCAAACGCACCGCTTCGGCGCCATTACGCACTTCGTCCTGCGGATGAGTGGCAAGAATCCAAGCCAAATCGTTGAGCGCTGCCGGCCAGTCGGCTTTGAGCTCAAGAGCTTTCCGGTAGTGCTGGACAGCAGAACTCGCCTTGCCCTCGATAGCGAAGGCCAAAGCGAGGTTGTAATGGGCCTGGGCGTCCGGTCTCGCCTTGGCGACTTCAGTGAAATGCAGCAGGGCTTCGGCGATATTGCCTTGTTGTGCAAACAGCAGGCCCAATTGCTCGTGTGCGTCCACATGACTTGGCCGCAGTCGCAGCACCGCCCAAAAGCGTGACATGGCGGCCCGGGGTTGGCCTGCCGCTGCGAGGGACTTGCCCGATTCAAATAACTTGTCTGCCAATTCGGGATCCAGTCTGAGCGCAGCAGCGTAGTGGCCTTGCGCCTGGTTGGTCTGGCCCGTTTCAGCAAGGGCGGTCGCGAGACTGAAGTGCGCTTCTGCATTGGCTGGTTTGTGCTCCACAAGTTTGTTCAGGTATGGCAACGCTTCCTGGAATCGTTCCTCAGCCTCTAGCGCCAGGCCGAGGCCGGCTTCGGCTTCCCAGGAGGCCGGGTTATCTTGCAGCGCGAAAGAATAATGCTCGATGGCTTCGGCAAACCTCCCTTGGTGGGCCAGAGCTGAACCGAGCCCCTGGCGGGCTCTTGCGGAGACAGGATTCATCCGGATGGCCTCCGAATAATATGTGGCGGCTTCTTCGAATTTGCCCAGCCGCTCCAGCACGTTCCCATAGCAGATGTAAGAGTCGGGATAGTTGCCTTTGTAGGACAACGCTTCTTCGAGCAAACCAACAGCCTCGTTCATCCTGCCTTCCTGGGCCAGCAGGCTGCCAAGAATCGTGCAGGCAAGGTAGTTGTCTTCGGTCACCTCGCGCGCATGCGCAAAGAGGCTTTTTGAGTTCCTCCAATGCTTAAGCTGGGAAGAACTGAGTGCGAGGCATGCTCCAAGGGCCAGTGACCCGCCAACGACAAGAACCATTCTCTCTCGCGCGCCGCGGCAGATGTGGCTGCTGCTCCACACAAGAAACACGAAAATACCGATGAAAGGGAGATACGTGTATCGGTCGGCGTGAGCCTGAAGTCCAACCTGGACCAACCCCAAAACGGGCACCAGAGTTCCAAGATACCAGAGCCATCCAACCGTGAGAAACGGAAAACGCTTCGCGTTTAGAATTGCAAGCACTGTAAGGCCGCTGATGAGCGTGCCAGCCAACGCCAATTGCACATACGAGGGATCTCCCTGATATGGATAAAATACAGCCAGATGCGAGGGCCAGAATATTTGTCGGAGGTAACCCAGGCAATTGATCAACGCGTTTGCAAAACGAGAATAGAGAGGAAACTCATCAAGCGAAATCACCGAATGTCCGGCACGCTGCGCCCAGATCGTGAGAGTGCTTGAAATGATTGAGAGCAGGAAAAAAGGAAGTTTCTCCCACAGGACGGAAGCTGGAACGGAGAGCGCGGGTCCGTCTCCAGAGAATTCGATTCGGTGTAACGGCCAGAAATCCAAAAGCAAGAGCACGCACGGCCAGGTCACCAGCATCGGCTTGCTCATGAGGCCCAAGGCGAAGAAGCCCAGCGCCAGAAGGTAGAAGCGATTGACGCCTTGATGAACTGGTCCCTCGATCGATTCAGGAATTGATGCGCCGGTCATATTTCCGTCGGTTGTGGACTGTGGACCGTGGACTGCGGACTTTGAGGATTTGACTTTAGATTCTTCCGTGTAGCTGACATAGGTATAGAGCGCGAGCAGTCCGAAGAAAGCGCTCAGAACATCCTTGCGCTCTGCCACCCACGCGGCTGACTCGACATGCAGTGGATGAAGGGCAAAGAACGCCGCCACGAATGCGCTTTTCCATGTGGTTGTGGTCATCCGGTTCAGCACCAGGAAAAGCAGAAGCGTGTTGGCAAGATGAAGCAGGAGGCTTGTCAGATGATGCCAACCGGGTTTGAGGCCAAAGAGGCGACAGTCGATCATGTGTGACAGCCAGGTGAGAGGATGCCAGTTGCCCGAGTGGAATGTTTGGAAAGCCCAAACGACGCCCTTCCAGCTCAGGCCAGCCGCCACAATTGGGTTTTCAGTTACGTATTCCGGATCATCATAGTTGATGAAATCGTGGCGAACGACCGGCCAATAGGCGCCGAGTGTGACAAACGCCAGCAGCGCACAAATCAGCGCAGTCTTTCGCATGTCAAGGAAGCAAGCCATTGCCAGAGAGCAAACTTGCAGAGGCGCGAGCACAGTTCAATCCGGGAGGTGAAGAGAAACCATGATGGGCTCATCCCTGAGCAGCACCTGCGGAGCGTTCACACACTGAGCCTATTGCTGCCGGTATGGCTGGCCTGATTCATAAAGTTTGATCCTTGCCTTTGCGGCTTCCGCGATTTCCGGCTGGCCCGCTCTCAAAGCCAGATCATGCGCCTTCTTTGCTGTGGCAATGGCTTCCTCAAAACGACCTGTTTCTGCGTAACACGCGTCCAGCGTTCCGAGGAACCGCGCCTGCTTGCCCTGAGTCAGTTCACAAGCCCGTTCCGCCAAGCGAAGCGCCTCAGGCCCGTCTCGCAGTCCCGGTTCAGGATCGGTTGCCAGGACCCAAGCCAGATCGTTCAACACCACGGGCCAGTCGGGCTTCCGTCGCGCCGCTTCGCGATAATGTTTGAGAGCCTCCTTTCGATAGCCCTGCATGCTCAACGCAAGGGCCAGGTTATAATGCGCTTGTGCATCTGGTCGCAGCCGCGCCACGGTTGAGAAATGAGCGACCGCCTCTCCCAGGTTACCCGTCTGCACGAGCAGCAGACCAAACTTCTGATGAGCGTTCGCATCGTCGGGTGAGACTCGCAATGCCGCCTCGAAGCTGGCGACCGCGGCGTCCACATCAGCGCAGGCCGCTGCCGATTGAGCGCGCTGTGCAAGCAGAGTCGAGAGATCGGGGCGCGACATTGCGGCCCATGAAAAATGTGCTTGGGCATCCTCAGCTCTCCCGGTAACAAGCAGAACGTTTCCGAGTTCAAAATGTGCCTGCGGGTCTCCGGGATTCAGAGTGAGCGCCGACTCCAGGGATTCCTCGGCCGCTTCGAAGTTCTTCTCGGCCGCGAACGCCACCCCCAGGCCTATGCGCGCGTCTGCGTTCCGCGGGTCGCGGCGCAATACCGCACTACTTTGGGCCTTGGCTTCGGCCAGTCTGCCTTGCTCGACCAGCAATTTCGCCAGCTCGCACCGTGCCTTGAAGAAATAAGGGTCCATGCGCAGAGCCGTGTTGTATTCTGCCATTGCCTCATCGAGTTTGCCATCGGCGGCCAGGGCGGAGCCTAAGTTGTAGTGCAGGGCGGGGATGTCCAGTTTGGCCTGGAGCGCCTGCCGATAACGAGCGATTCCCTCATCTACCCTACCCTTCATAACCAGGATGAGCCCCAGGTTATTGAGCGCTTCGCCGTGATCGGGTTTGATTCTCACTGCTTCTACAAAGTGGCGAAAGGCCTCGTCGATTTTGCCGCTTTTGACCAGGGCCGCGCCGAAACTGTATTCAGCCAGCGCATTATTGGACGTGACCGCCAGTGCGTGAGAGAAAAGTGTTTCGGCGCTCGTCCAATAAGAAGCTTGAACGTGGGTCATTGTCGCGCAAGCGCCTAGAACCAGACCGCCCGATGCGCTCAGTGCGATCCGAGGCCGGCGCCAACCGCTTACCATGTCGCAGGCGCCCCACGCGATCACGATGAAAAGTCCGATAAGAGGCAGGTAGGTGTAGCGGTCGGCGAGGGATTGGATACCCACTTGGAGCACTCCGATGACCGGGACAAGCATGCCGAGGAACCAAAGCCAGCCTGTGATCAGGTATGGTCGCTCGTGCCTGGTCCGCACCGCAATAAAGCTCATGCCCGCCAACAGGGTGGCAGTTGCCAATACCTCCCACAGCGGCCAGGCGCCCGGATACGGGTAAAAAGCGGCCAAATCATCCGGCCAAACCATTTTTCGGATGTAGCGCGCGTAACCTATAAAGGCGTTAGCCAGGCGCAGCTTGATCGGGAAAGACTCGACCGTGCCGACCGCGCCCCCGCTCCTCTGGACCTGGTAGGTGACGACACAGGCTACGGCGGCCAGAAAAAAGAACGGCAGCTTTTCGAGAATCAACTGCCGAAGGGGGGAGCGTGGGGCGGAGCCTGACAACTGAAGGCGGCGCAGGGGCCAGTAATCCAGCAGCAGCAGCACGAACGGCAGTGTCACCAACATCGGCTTGCTCATCAGGCCCAGGGCGAAGAGGACGAGCGTAAGAGCGTAATAGCGTCCAGCATGATTGGAGATGCGGTGCGTGCGGTCCTGGATGGTGGATTCTGGGTTCTGGGTTCGCGCCGCGCAGGTTTCCGCCCTCGAGGTTTGACCTTCGACGCTCGACACACACTCTCCGGCTTTAGAATTTTCACTCGCGACTTTAGCTTCTTCGGCGTAACGCACATACGCCCAAAGCGTCAACATGAAGAAGAACGCGCTGAGCACGTCCTTGCGCTCGGAGACCCAGGCGACGGATTCGACGTGCAATGGGTGGAGGGCAAATAGCCCGGCCACAAACGCGCTCCGCCACAAAGCGCCGGTCATGCGCTTGAGGATCAAAAAAACCAGCAGCGTGTTTGCTACGTGAAATACCAGATTTGTCAGATGATGGCCCATGGGATTCAAGCCGAAGAGTTGGACATCCAGCATGTGCGACAACCAGGTCAGTGGGTGCCAATTGGCGGCGTGGCCGGTTTGAAAGGCCCAGAGGACGCCATCCCAACTCAACCCGCGCGCAACCTGTTCGTTTTCAGTGACATACTCCTGGTCATCAAAATCGATGAAATCGCACTTCGCCACCGGCCAGAATGTGGCAGATGTCACTGCGCCCAGGAGCAAGCAAATTGAAATCGTTCGGCGAGTATTCTCGGTACGGTCCATCGAGGACGGCCAATTTTGCGGAACTGCACGCGAAGTTCAATCCGAAAATGGCTAATGAGGCTTGCCGCTCAGGGTGAGTTCAAGAATCGTAGGCGCCGACGTAAGGAGGCGGATTTCTGGGCCAATCGAAGTTCCGCCTCCTTACGTCGGCGGCTACACCCTGAGGCCGTTTCCGCCGCACTGTACCACTCTTTCTCAACTTCTTCTTATTTTGAAAAAATTTTGGTTTGCGGCTTTGCCGGCTTTGCCGCGCTGGACTGCAGTATTCCAATTCGCTTGCAGGTCGCGAGGAATTCTCTTGCAAACGCAGGAAACCCACAGAATCATGGCAGGACAGAATCATTATCGCACAACGCTGTACAACATTATGATTCTGTCCTGCCATGATTCTGTCAATCTCGGTTGCGGCTGGCCGCGCTGCGAAGTATCCGGGCTAGATACTTCCCAGCCTTGAACCTGCGCTATCTATCTACGGTTGAACCCCGCCAATTTTCACCAGCGCCTCTTCGGCGGCGGCGCGCACCGGTTCTGGTGCGCTCCTCGTTAATCGGATCAGTTCCGGCACGGCTGGATTGGCGGCCACCCCTATTGCACCCAGGGTCCTCGCCGAGGATTCGCGCACGACCGGAGACTCGTCGCTCAGGCAATCCGTTAATCCCGGCACAGCCTGTTGCGCTTTCCAGCTAAACTGGCCCAGCACTTTGACGGCTGCCAAGCGCACGTCGGAGGCGGGGTCCTTGAGCGCGGCGGTGAAGGCGTCAATGACGTTCGTGCCGATCCCACGGAGGGCGCTGAGTGTTTCAATGGCCTGCTGTCGCGCGGAAGCATCTCTATCTTGCAACATGTTCAGGAGCGCAGACACCACGGCTGCCGCCGGCGGATGAAGCCAGGTGAGCGCTCTGGCCGCTGCTCTCCGAGCCGGGCCCCGCTCATGCTCGATAACAGTGAGCAGCGCGGGAAGCGATGCGTTCCCCATTCTCGAAAGACTGTACGCGCTGGAGACGCCCACGCCCTCATCCTGATCTTTGAGCGCTTGCGCCAAAGCGGGAATGGCCGCGTCCGCAGCCGGTCCGATCTGTCCAAGGCCGTAGGCTGCTGCGTGCCGGACCGTCGCCATCTTGTCGCCCAGAGCCTCGACCAGGGCCGGCGTGGCCTCCTTCCCCATCCGGCCAAGCGCAGAGGCCGCGTCCCAGCAAACCTGGCGATTCTTGTCCCGCAATGCTTGAGCTAATTCTGGAATTGCGGCCTTGGCTTCCACTCCGATGATCCCCAACGATCGCGCCGCCCCGCCACGAATGCCGGCCGCGTCGGGCCAGCGCACGTGTTTGAAGACGAACCGGCGCAGTTGAAACGGAAATCTGGGTGCCACAGACCAAAGCCGCTGGTGGAACACTGAATCCTGTGCCTGCAATAATTTGACGAGGTCTGGCACGGCTTTTGGCCCGAACGATTTCATCGCGGCCTCGGCTTCATCGCGGGCGCGCTGGTCGGGGGAGCCGTAAAGCTGCAGGCACCAGGCTTGGAGGGACTTGCCCTGATACCGTGAACCCTCTGAATGCCGTCTGTTCACAACAAGGATTCCCGCAGCCACACAAACCGCGGCGACAGCAAGTCCGATTAACAGGTGCCTTTTCACGATGCCATAATTCCGATCAAATCTGATGCAAATCGCGTGGAAACTCAACCAATTCTCCAATAGTGCCCAAGCCCGCCTCCCATCTTCCATCTTCTATCTTCCATCCCCCACCCTTCGTGCATCTTGTACACTGAGTCTTCTGAGTCTTTTTCGTGCATTTTGTACACTGAGGTTTCTGAGTCTTGGACAGCCGCCTCCCTCGCGCGTATGGTGGACACGTGAGGGTAACCAAAAACCATGGTCAAACGCGATGCTGCCAATCCTCAAAATCGAGAAACCCACCCTCCTGCCACAGGATGCTTGCCACCTTTGTCGGCCCTCCAGTTAAACCTAGTTAAACCCAGTTAAACCTAGTTAAACCTAGTTAAACCAAAAACCTTTCTCCACTTTGAGAAAGGCCAGGAAAAAACGACCTATCACCGCCGAACCGCCAGGACGCCGACCTGCCTCCGATCATGCCGAAAATCTCTCCCCATTTAATCCCCCAAACCTGACGGCGGCGGACCGGTGCTGTGTCTTTCACGGCGTACCTGGTCAGGCGTTACTGCCGCCTGGTACCCGGTCAGTCACGGCGGACGGAGCGCGGACTTTCCAGTCGGCAGCAAGCTCCTTTCACACAACCGGCCTGCGAATCGGGTGCAAGTCGGCGTTCGAACGACGCTGCGGGCTGGAAAGTCCGCGCTCCGCCATTTGCGCCCGCCTTCACTGACCGGATACGCCGCCTGATTTTTCGAGTTCCGCGCGCGATAACAATGTTGTACCCTGAGGCAGCAGCCTTATGAATAGTGCGGACGCCTCAGAACAAAACCACGCGCTGCGCAAGCCGTATGTGCGCGCCGTGGGACCGCGCCTGCGCATCCTGCTGCTCTTCATCTTCGGCCTGGTGGCAGTGCTGGCGGCCAACTCCGTTTATTTGAGCGCCATCACCTTCCTGGAATGGTTCAAAGGCGACCCGAATCAAACCTACCAAAACTGGTTTTACATGGTGATGTTCGGCACGCACCTCGGGCTTGGACTGCTGCTGATTTTGCCGGTCGTCATTTTCGGCGCGCTGCACATCAAGAATGCTCACGACCGGCCCAACCGCCGCGCGGTGAAGGTCGGCTACACCCTGTTCACCACCAGCCTGGTGGTGCTGGTCACCGGTGTGCTGCTCACTCGGATTGACCTGTTCCAATTCAAGAACATTGGCTTGAAAGACCCGCACCTGCGTTCCTTCGCTTACTGGGCGCACGTTATCACGCCGATTGCGGCCCTTTGGTTGTACGTACTGCACCGGCTGGCCGGTCCGCGCATCCATTGGCAGGTCGGAGCGCGTTGGGCATTGGCCGTTGCCGGATTCGTGCTCGGCATGGGGTTGCTGCACTTCAAACATCCGCAGAAAAACCAGATGGGATCGGCCGAAGGCAGAAAGTACTATGAACCCTCTCTGGCCCGCACGGCTTCAGGAAACTTCATCCCCGCCCGCACGCTAATGATGGACGATTATTGCCTGAAGTGTCACACCGACGCTTACCAGGGCTGGTTCCATAGCGCGCATCACTTCAGCTCCTTCAACAACCAACCCTATCTGTTCAGCGTCCGGGAGACGCGCCAGGTCGCCCTCAAACGCGACGGCAGCGTCAAGGCCGCTCGCTGGTGCGCCGGCTGCCACGACGTCGTGCCATTCTTCAGCGGCGCGTTTGACGACCCGAACTTTGACGACGTCAATCATCCTACGGCCCAAGCGGGCATCACCTGCACGGCCTGCCACGCCATCACCCACGTCAACAGCACCAAAGGCAACGCCGACTACACTATTGACGAGCCGATCCATTATCCATTCGCTTATTCGACCAACCGCCTGCTGCAATACATCAACCAGCAGTTGGTCAAAGCCAAACCGCAATTCCACAAGAAAACTTTCCTCAAACCGTTCATGCGCACCGCCGAGTTCTGCTCGACCTGCCACAAGGTAAGCATCCCGCAGGACCTGACGAAGTACAAAGAGTTCCTGCGCGGCCAGAACCATTACGACACCTATCTGCTGAGCGGCGTTTCCGGACACGGCGCCCGCAGTTTCTACTACCCGGACCAGGCGGTGCAGAATTGCGCCGGCTGCCACATGCCCTTGAAGGCGTCGCAGGATTTCGGCGCGAACTTTTTCAACCCAACCAACCCCTCAACCCGATACATTCACCAGCATCTTTTCCCGGCCGCCAACACCGGCATCGCCTACCTCCGGGCCCAACCGGACATCGTCAAGGCGCATCAGCAGTTTCTCAAGGGCGCCTTGCGCGTGGACATTTTCGGCCTCAAGGAAGGCGGGACGATTGACAGCCCGCTCATGGCGCCACTCCGTCCTGCAATACCTGCTTTGAAGCGCGGTCAGCGGTACCTGCTCGAGGTCGTGCTCCGCACACTCAAGCTGGGCCATCCCTTCACCCAAGGCACCGCCGACTCTAACGAAGTCTGGGTGGATGCCAAGGTATCGAGTGGCGACAAGGTGCTCGGCCGCAGCGGCGGCCTCGGTCCTCACAACGAAGTCGATCCCTGGTCGCACTTCGTCAACATCTACATGCTGGATCGAGACGGCAACCGCATTGACCGGCGCAACCCGCAAGACATTTTCACGCCCCTTTACAACCACCAGATCCCCCCCGGGGCGGCCCAGGTGGTGCACTACGACCTGCTGGTGCCCCAAGACCAGAACGGGCCGCTGATCGTCGAGGTGAAGCTGCAATACCGCAAATTCGACACGCTCTATTTGAATTACGTGTTCGGCAGCAATTACACCAAGGGCGCCAAATTCACAGTCACCAACGACCTGCCTATCACTACCATCGCGTCCGACAAAATCACTTTCGCCATCGAGGGAACAACCTCCGGCGACAACCCAACACCCAACACCCAAACCATTCCAGAGTGGCAGCGGTGGAACGACTACGGCATCGGCCTGTTGCTCGAAGGCGACCGCGGGGCCGAAAAAGGCGAGTTGATTCAGGCCGCAGAAGCCTTCGAGCGCGTGGAAAAACTTGGCCGCGCCGACGGCCCGGTCAACCTCGCCCGCGTCTATTTCAAAGAAGGCCGCCTGGACGATGCCGTGGCGGCGCTGCAGCGCGCGGCCCGGTCCGATCCTCCGGCGCCGCGGTGGACGGTTGCCTGGTTCAACGGGCTCGTCAACAAACAGAACGGGTTCCTGGACCAGGCCATCACCGAGTTCCGCAGCATCCTCGATGACCATTATCCTGAATTGGAGGAACGCGGCCTGGATTTCAGCAAGGATTACGAAGTCATCAACGAGCTCGGCCAGACCTATGTTGAGCGCGCGAAATTGGAGCGCGAAAATCCGGGCCGCCAGAAAGCTTTATTAAACCAGGGCGCCGCAGAATTCCAGAAGACCCTCACCCTGGATTCGGAGAATCTTACAGCCCACTACAACCTGGCATTGATTTACAGCC